>Ga0160428_1000148_pt1 | contig 89107 bp, 67 predicted proteins | sample SolpanmetagenomM_FD_108198 | JGI IMG/M metagenome (GOLD analysis project Ga0160428, IMG submission 108198) | Solar panel surface microbial communities from Lawrence Berkeley National Laboratory, California, USA - M | ecosystem: Engineered > Built environment > Solar panel > Unclassified ...
CACACCAGGGAAACCTCTTAATAGTCAAATGGTCTAACGTTTTATCTGTATAGTCGACTACGATCAGTACGATGATGTTGACGACGAAACCCGTGGTAATCTCGGTCGTGACATTGATGAAGCAGAAGAAGCCAATCAGGACTATGGAAAGCCAAATACATGGCTCTACTATATAATTCAGGCTGGAAATAAAAAGACAAAAGATCAGATCCTAGCCGAGAATGCAACTGAAAGCCAGTCTGCTAGTTCGTCTACCGTCACGTCCCCAACTTCTATTACATCACCATCTACTTTTCATTAAAGACACAATTCTCGATGTTGAGATTATATCTCGATAAACAAAAATAGTTATTCTATAGTGTCTGCATAGTGTATGTATGGGGAGGAAGGGCTCTTTTCAAAAGGGTCATGGTGTCTTCTGGTGTCTTTTCATCTGCATCTTTGTTGTATTCTGTCAAATAGCATGAATTAAGAGTTCTATACTTTTACACACTGTGTTATTTCACCTGGTTGTGTAACGTCTCTTCGATCACTGTAAGATGTAATATTCCCGCGGGTGGTGATTAAATCATGTACAGTAGCAGAGCCTTGCGGTCAGAATGATAGCTTCGTGGCTTGTGTAGACAGACTACGTGGCAATGACGAAATGCTTCTTGTAAATTGCGGGGAAATTACTCCAACTTTTAAAATTATGTACCTGTCACAACTTTGGATATCTTTGGGTCAACCCGAGTAGACTTCTAACTAGCGTGGTTGTTAAAACCAAACAACAAAACAATGGAAACCCATTACTGCCATCTCTGTCATATAGACAACATCAGAAAAAAGGATCGACAAATTTCTTTTCCCCCATATTAATGTATTTTGTCTGCTAAAAAACATGATGCAATGTTCCAATCACCCACTGTGATTCATCATCGCATCAAGAGCTTTCTCACGCTCTGCATATGAAAGAGATGTGAAATTCTTTCCACATTCGCTCCTTCACGCATTGGAAAATACACTCATTTCTTACGATTGGCATCTTCGCATTTTTAAGCATCATTTTATAATCTGCATCGTACTTACCATTCCATTCACGCGTCATATTTCACCACCTCACACACTCAGCAAGACTTTTGGAGAAACCGCCTTCACTGTTGAAAGATTGAATCTTGAATCTTAAACATTCTATATGTACTCTTTTATTTGACATCTATTATACATTTTGATCATTGGACGCGAATACACATTCGATAGATCAAGGAAGTAAAACTACGATATGATCAGGCATTTACAAAGGCGCAACATCAAATCAAAGCATCCCTCTATTAGTAAACAGGTTACTGAATCGCCAATTGAAGAGATAAAACCTTATGACGGCATAGCATGTGAATACTCAAGTGTCAAAACATTATCATATTCAACAAGCATGACGCGGAAGTGGGCGTCTTGTGTATTGCTAGTCATATCTCTTTCACAAGTCGTAACAGCACAACAATGCATATCCTTACAAGATTCAAAACAATGCGCAGCTTTTAATGCTTCATCCATATCTACAAGTACATTTAATATCGGATTATTGTGAGTTGGAATCTTGATTTACTAGCATTGATCTGACACTGACCGACGACATGCAAAAAAAGTCCATTTCTTTCTTCAGTCTCAGACACTTCTTCGTTCGACAGCAATCTTCAATCTTATATTTCTGGTTATTTTATACAGGATCGATTTAAGCAATTGATAGGATGTACGGCTTTCAATGCTACAAATCCGTCAGTATATTATGCACGTTATACAACATCAGTCCTATGCAACGCTATAATACAAAATTCTCTGCAAGATTGTTCCTTGTCCGGCAACTCTGCAAGACCACTATGTGCAGACACTTGCGTGAGTTCCATCTGAAATATTTCTAATTGTAAATGCGCTAATTCATTATCAGGCATTGTACGCACAAAATGAACAGAGCATAGCCTCAAGTAGGGCTTGTGGTAATCAAGGTCCTAATGCAGACAGTCAAATTCGCGCCGATCTTGTGAATTGTGCATTACCTGATCAGGCTATACACGGCACATGTATCACCGGTGTCAGTAATGAGCCGAACGATTGTAGTTTTGGTAACAATCAAGCTGGACTTTGCGCATATTGTTCTGCAGGCTCACCGAATGCAACCGATTCATGTTGTGTTTTTGCAGATACTCAAACGAGATGTCAGGGCGTAAATTTGGCTATAGTCGCTGCTCCATCATTTTCTCTAGTCTCCACGACTTCTCCGACTAGTACTGCAACGGCTTCATCTTCTTCTTCTACAAATCTCTCCTCTTCTAGTAATATTGCAAGTCCTGTCGATCGTCCGAAAACCGGCTTGACCGGTGGTCAAATCGCGGCCATCGTTATTGGTACTATTCTTGGCGCATTACTGCTTCTTGGGCTTCTGCTCTTGACATGTATTTTAATTCGTCGACGGCGACGAAAAGCTATTTCCAATAGACCAGCCGCCATTTTCAATCAGCCTGCCGTGGCACGTCAAACCTCTACACGCACATCCGTCATTGGTGGCAGAAATGACGGCGCAAGTTCACTCTCGGACAAAGTTCCTGAGAAACCCTCTGGGGAACCATTGCCTGGTGGTAGAATCGCACGATTTGTAGCTTTGGAGCCGAGTGATACTCAAAATCACTTGCCTATCTTACCTCCGCCATTCGTCGCGCAATCACGTCCACTTCCTAATCATCCAATCTCTAATGCAAGGCTGCAGATGGGCTTGCAACCAAGGAAACCTCGTAGTATACCTCTGATGGCTGACAGGTCAGCAAATCGTCCTATAGTTGATGAAGAATCGTCACCTGCAGGCACAAACAGTTCTGAACGACTGAATTATTTCAAAGATTATTACTCTGAAGACGAAATAAATACAGGCGATTTAGTTTCCACCTTGTGGGCTTATCAACCACGCGCACAAGATGAATTCGAGCTGGAAAGGGGTGACATGCTCGTAGTAGTTGGAATATGGGACGATGGTTGGGCAACAGGAAAGCGAGTATCGATACGAGCCGAAGATTGGACACCATCTTCTGCCATCAAGGCTCGAAGACGTAGCACTTTGAGCACAGGGAGTAGTGATAGCGATAACCATGATTCGGAGATCAAGGCATTCCCATTAGTTTGTGTGTGTTTGCCTAATCAATGGCGACGAACAATAGACGGAGAAGTTCATGAATTTACTGAAAATCAAATAGCATAGGATACCCATATGATTATACATTAATTATTGTCAAGCAATGAATTTATTTATCAATTAATTAGCCTTTGAAAATATTTCTACTCCACCAGTTACGGATTACAGGTCAACCTTATATATGACTATCACTTTGGTCTAGACCTACATCGATTTGCATAAACCCTAGTCAACTAGCTCTGGAACCTGTCTTGTGCAGATCATGTTGATGTACATGGCATTTCAGTGGACCATTAAGAATGTATCGTGTCAATATCTCCATCATACATAGTAATAAACCCTGATTATCGCATATTTCTAGTCATCCATGACTAAAACACGGATAACCATGACTGTAATAAGGTTTAAAGCTCATCCAAACCTCTAATATTGCATGTGTGCAAATAAGCTTGGGCCCGCTACAAAGCCCCGAATTTTTGGTAACTCGAGCGACTGTTTCAGATGATCGAAATATGGCTTGCATTTGTTGACACTCTGTCATCTTAGGGTTTGCCGTATAGAGCGAAGTTTGCCGACGGATCAAAACCCTGCCTCCGGACAAATAATAATGCCATGCCAGCTCAAGCAGATGGCTCAAACTTTGAGGAAAATTACTGTGAGTAACTTCTGAGCTTGCTCTGAACCAGTTCAATCATTATCAAAGATGCTCGATCTCGTCTAGATGATGGAGATGAAGTGTTTACTGATATCAAATCCAAAAAGATACCTCTCAGCTCCCAGGAGATTATTCGCCTTCGGTAACACAGACTGTCGCGCGAGGAGGTCCACACTCGAACGAAAATGGCATTGCTAAGACTAGAGTGGCGAATCCAGATCAACGTCGACGGGTGACACAATCTCAAATCATCTCTCAATTACCATTCAAGCAAGAAAACCCCGACATCATTTCTCCGTATCGGTACGCAGAAGTCCATACAGTACCCAATAGTGCAACTCTACAGCCGGAACATTTCCAACATTCCGTTGATGGTATCATCTACCAATCGCATCATCATCCTCAACAACAATTCTACACTGTATTTACAAATCCTTCTACAGCGATAGAAACCCCGCACGCGCCTTATAATGTGCCAAACGTCAACAACTTCTATGGGAACGGAATCGTAGGCAGCCCAGCCTATAATATTGGTATAGACGCTTTTGCAGGAGCCGATCGGATGGCTATTTTAGCAGCTTCTGCAACAAACTCTTCTCAATCTCAATTGGCCATGTCAACGAACCAAACATGGCCAACATCAACTGTACATTGGGCGAATGACATGAACCGAGATCCCGGCTCTGCCGCACGATTTCAGCCCACGGAACAATTGTATGGACCGGATGTCAGTCTGCATCTAAAGTTACAGAGTCTAAACTCTCTCGATAGTCTTGTAAGCTCTTGACTACTTAGTGAATCTATGAATCATACTGACTGTTTCACAAGGCGGCTCAAATTATTACAAGTCTCACAAGAACGACGGTGGCTAGTATTGTAGGAGTTGAAGAAGATCGAGAAGCATTCAATACTCGCAGGTCTCTCTTTTACCAAACCCGCAAGAGTTTCTGTAAATCTTCTCCGTTCATCGAAGCTGGTGATATTCAAATGTACACACCAGCACAACAAGATATTCTACGCCGAGTGAATAGAGCTACATTCGTCATGAGTCTTATTGAAAGTCACGATATTGATTTCTTCGAATTGAATAGGAGATTTCTGGAAGTGTTCGTTCCACCAAGTCACACTCTGACCGATTGGCTTGGACGTCTGTTCATCGACCTCAAGACACAAACATATATTTCTGGTGTGGTTCATTGTGGTGGAGATGCTGCATTAGTAACTGCCGAGCTATTTCCCCTGTCAATCGAACAAGAGTTGGCAGCAAGACATCCTGATACATTATCTCTGAACAACGCCGAAGTTGGTTTTGTGGCGGATTACCATGCGCGATGTAACGACTTGAAATATTGCTTTCAGAGTGGTTTAACCCATACTCTGCCTGATCGCTACATTTGGAAGGATTTCCTACGAGACTTTGCAACAACAATGGGCACCAACCTGAGTTATCTGCTTGGCACATTTCCAAAACCAATGATTCTTGGAGAACAAGCCAAGGTGCAACAGGTTGACGAAAATCTACAACAGAAATCGGCGCCCGTAGCACAGATGACTCGACCAGCTGTTCTTGAACGAATGTCGTCGACAAAATCCATGAATCAAAGCAGTAAACTCAAATTTCAATCACCTGAACGCAAAACTACTCCGCTACAAAATCCGGCATATAACAGTACGAATACGACTTCGTCGAGATCCCGACCGTCGTTGGTACGAATAGAAAGCGATGCGCAAAGTATCAATAATGCAACACCCACCCCCACAGTCTTGACACCGGCCGAGAACTCAAAAACCCTAGGTAAACCATCTAGTGTATCTACCCGTCAACCTTGGACTGAAGAGGAAGAACTAGCACTTTTACGTGGTCTGGAGGAAGTCAACGGTCCCTACTGGAGTAAGATCCTGTCACTGTACGGTCCAGGTGGAGTTGTATCCGAAGAGTTGAAAAACAGAAGTCAGATTCAATTAAAAGACAAAGCGAGGAATTTGAAACTGCAATATCTGAAGACTGGCAGAAAAGTACCGGCGTGTTTGCAAGGTGTGACGGGTGAATTGCGGAAAAGAGGTGGCGCAAAAGTCAGAGCGGCATTAGCTACTGATGAAGGGTTTGAGAATATGGATATAACACCAGAAGGTGGAAAGGAAGATGCGGATGTACCGCCGAGAATCGATTCTGCAAATCACCAAACGGAGAAGAAGGGCAAGAAAAGAGAGCGATGATGATGTTTACTACCGAGTTTATCAACACGTATGATGTTCTGAATCGGTCTGAATGATCGACCATCCGACAGGTGGTGTCTTATATGAGGATCATGCTGTCTGTCTCAAAGCTATTGGATCACCGACGATAATCTTGTTCTTTTGCATCTTGTTCTGCCTTTTCGCTTGCACGGCAGTCATGTTTTACAACGTCATGGCAATCTGCTGCAAACATGGAAACCATCCTCCCGCGGGTATAAACGCTCCCAAGAAAATGGCTTGAAATATCGCTGCCGCAGTACCTGTCATGTGTCAGGTAAGAAGAGAAACGAGAGCTGATTGTGTGATACCTGCAATTGGTCCAAGTGGACCGAAGCCGATGGTGTTCAAAACCCACGATATACCCCAGCCTAGTATTGCCATTGTTGTGGTTGAATGGCGAATGGCTCAACAATGATTAATGAATATTATGATGATCGAACAAATAGATGAAGTGAAACGATTCAGATTAGCCAGTCAATTACGACGACTGTGTGTGCACTATAAGTAGAGTTTCAAAGTTAGATGACGTAGTCTCGGCAACAAGTGATGATCATCACAACATCGATACGAGCGGTGCTGCGACTAGATGTAGACGCGGTACCGACGTATCCTGTTATTTACTGTCGTAAGCGCTGCTCACACCGCAGTTGTTAGGCTTGGCAATTTTGGCGATGATGCACTAGCTATGGCACTTTATGGTTTGACAATCTCGAATTGGATCGATTGTCTTGGTTGATAGAACCAATGTCAGTGTGCTACCAATAGGGGAATGAAGAGAAGGTGTCAAAAGCGACGGTTACATTATCTCCTGTAACAGAGAAAGTGACGTGGAGTGATGTTGTGCAAAAAGTCAATTGCTTCTTCAACGGAAGATGATGACAGTGAAGGGGGTGAAATACTTGTTCACCTATAGAATATAGATGCTATCGATGTAGGTTTGTTTGACATCTAAAGGCTTGCTAGTAAGATAAAGACATATAGACGTATAATTAACATATTGTACATATATATATGTAGGTAGTTACAGGAGTACAGGTTGTCCGTGTTCATTTCCCCCTTGTCTTGTATCGGATTTAGATGAATGAATATCTAGCTAGCTAAAAGAGTTTGTATTTGACCACGTGATAAATCCGACTCCGACTATGGACGACAGTCACCAACGAGTCAATACCCTGCTTAGGGCAAGCACATGATAATGTACGTATCAGAGCGAACAAGAGCATCGTGTTACAAGAGATCGCAACAACTCTGGGCCTTGAATGTATAGAGCCCTGAATGACTCGATAATCATGATATGCGGTGATATTCGTTCCAATGGCGACCGAAAGTAAACGCCAGGCATGGTTCGTATCACTCGAGTTCCATGAAAGTGCCTTTTCCAAAGAACTAGTCGTTATCAACACAGCCCACATACCTGGATGTACGCTGACTCCTGGCACACTCGCGCGAGTCGCGCCGTTCCACGCGCATAAGTCATCTCGAACGACGCATGTCCATTCGTCAGATACGAATTGGGATCATCATGGCGGTAACTCGTCCGCGACTCGTAACTCTGACGGCACAGAGAGTGAAGCGTCACGTCGAACCGGATCAAAAAGCAGTCGAAGCATTGCTGGTCCTACTCCCAGCAGCCGTAACATAAGTGGAAAAACCATCGGGGATTCAGATCTACCAGGCACAGTCGATCAAGCTCGTTCGCTCGTCTTTCGTGTCTCGAGCTTCAGTAATGAAAAGACGAGTCATAAAAAGTCTCATCTACAAATCTCTCTCCATACGTCTGTCAAACTTGCTTTTAATTTCTCAAACCGTCAACATGCAGTCATTTACCCTGCAGAACCACGATCTGCTCATGCGAGCTTCATCGAGCTTTCTTTTCGAGAACAGTATCTTTCCCGATCAGACATGTGGCAATTGACGGTCAGTGAGTTAGAGAATAAAGCCGTCTTTCGTGGACAACAGATCTTACACATGGGTACTATCAAAGCTAAGATAAAAAACATCTTTGTTCGAGGAAAAAAGGTGAATTCTGCATTCGTCACTCCCTCCACCGTGCCAATCATCCGTAGTGAATCTGCGCGATACGTCTTCTTCATTCAAATGTCTCGTGAGATGTGGGAATACGACGCCGAAGGCTCGGGCGAGATCACATATAGTAAAGTCATCAACGGCTTCTTACCTGATTTGTTCAAACGATGGCAGAAATTAAATGTGCGACATCTCGTGAGTATCATCATCTTTGCGAGAGTCGAGTATGAAAAGGGTATTTTGAAGGACACTCACACTGAAACGCCGGTCAGAAGGACGTGGACGGATCAGGGCGATGATAAAGATTATAGAGACTTTTATCGTGTCGTCACGACTGACATGGCGTCTGCCGATTGGATTCTGATTCTGCATCAGTTGAAAAGAGAGTTTAACTCTTTTCTTAGAGATGTATTGCTTGTATCGGGTGATAAAGCATATGGTAGATTACCTGACTCTTTAGCCGATGTTGGAGATCATCCACCAGTGGAATGCGTCATTGCTGGTCAGTTGACGCTTGCTGCTGATGGGAACGTATTGGAAGCTATCAGTCTTGCCTCCGTACAGTTTGCTCATGATTATATTGACCGAGATCTTGTCCGGACTGGTATCTCACTTGCTATAATCACAGCAGGAACTGGAATATATCACGTAGATTATGATATGTTGAAACTGACCACTGATACTTTGGTCGGAAACGGGATCGGAATCGATCTCATTGCTCTATCACCCATGCCATTACATTCCGTGCCACTTTTTAGATATCGAACACCAACTGCTATCAAACAAATGATGTCCTCAACAGCTGTAGGAAGTTATGGTGAATTAGCCAGTACTCCACGTAATTTCTTTGTCCGTAAAAAGTCTTCACCATCCCCTGTCAAGATTGATAGATATGTTGGAGACCATGGATTGAAAGCTACCAGTGTCAACAATCGTGGCCAATGGAGTTTTGCAATACCTCATTGGATCGATGTTTCATTCTGGACGAGCGAGAAACGACAAAAGACACTTGCACAACGGAATGGGAGGCGGCAGACACAACGTCGAGCTCGACAGGGAGATATGTATACGACTGTGTGTCGAATGTATGAACTACAAATGATGGGTTTGATGGAAATAGAACTGGCTGACATCTCGATACCTCTTTTAAGTGCTCAGATAGATCCAAAGATTGCTCTGTCAAAAGTTAGACCCACTTATATAGACAGGGCAATGTCGAATGGTTCATCTTTGTTGCTTGATTATAATAAAGGATTTGTGGCGACGACAGGAGCACCAATGAAACAGATCATTGGGGATAGTCGTGAAGTGGAAGAGAGTAAACGGCTTGTGTCGCAGTGGATGCAACAATATGATCAGAATGTATTCAAGATAGAAAGCGAGATGGATTCGGGATCAGAGAAAGAATTTCAAGCCCATGCACGGAACACATCTGCGACACAAAGATTATATGCTGAAGACAGCGTTGCTACAGGTCATCGCGATAGTATAGACTTTGATAGTGCTATGACGAAGCCTGAAGGACAAACGCATAACCGTAATCCGTCAGATTCAGCCACCCGGAATAGTTTCTCGACCCAGGCTAGTCCTAAAAGACCAAAAGCAATGACAAGACAGATTAGTCTTGGTTTCAAGAGATTAGGACCTACAAAAGCTGTGGCCAGCACGAAAATCAGCTCTGCAAATGTCGTATCGACCGGGGGTATTACTGATACATTTTCAGGAGATCTAACTCTATCACAAACCTCAACGGGACTTTTAACACAGCAATTCAAGAATACGCTTCGAAACAAGGCATCAGAGAGGAGTTTACTTGACATCAAATCAATCGCTGGTCAGCCTGTTATGTCTAATCAAATACAGATTGACAAAAAAGTCGTACACGTGCCTGCAATACAAACACAGTCAACTACCAAACGTGAAACTCACACTCAACCTATCAATATCGTACATGACACACCACAAGCAAATAATGCCAAAGTCGAAGATTCGTCTTCATTAGCAGAAGCGACTCTCCGACCTACAACGTTTATGGAAGTAAGCAATACAGTTCGTAGAGCAAGTCCAATGAAACACCCACGACCATCACCTTTGCTTCGAGGTAAAAGCTCTGCTGGCAAACTAAAGTCCCCAGCACTAAATACTCTGACCCCGTTGAACGCAATGTCTCCCTGGCTGACACTGCTCAATCCTTCCAATCCACGCAAGGACAATGTAAATGTTGCGTCACAATTCCGTCGATGGCAACATGTCTTTCCACGACATTTGACGACTTCCGCAATAAAGTGGAAGTCTTTATGCTCTCCAGCAGCGTTGCCTTTGAGTATTGACTATTTTCCATCTCGAGAAGAAATTAAGCAACAGTACAATGAATTTCAATATGTTGTTCGGCTTCCTACAGGTGAAGACACTGGCGTACGTCCTGTAGACGGAGCGAGTTTACTACGACAACTTTTAGCGGCGAGAATTTCGAATGGCTTTCAATTCGTTACGGGACAAGACGCATTAAGATTTGTGGAACCTCTTGGACTGACGTTGATTGATTGTTTCAAGAAAGATTTGACATTTGCTCCCAATCATACCGTTTTACTTAGTATTGGTGACGACTATCATCAACTCCAATGTCAAGAAGATAATGAAGTCTTGGTACGACGTTTTGTCAAGAAATCTTACTCTACTACTTCTATGGGTGAAGAATCTGCAAAGACAGTGATTGAATATGCACCAAGACTTAGAACTATTGCCAATAAGTTTTATGTCCGACGTGATTTCCAGTTGCAAAATCCCAGAGCTCCGCACGACTGGAAGCTTATTGATGGACATGCAGCAGGATGGCGTCAAGACATGCCTCCAGAATTATGCTTTTGGCGAGCAAGATTTGTCTTGTTACCTGTAGAGATACCCAAGAATGCTCGAAACTTGACCGCTGGATTGAATGAAGTGTCTGATGAAGAAACTCGCCTTGAAGGAATACAAAAGTTGACACAATTATGGCAAAGGCATCGCTATTTATCTCCTAGTGAAAAGCGATATCAAGCTTCTCTTCAACAGAAATTCAAAGACGCTAATCCACTCGCGATTGATTACCAGACGAGGGATATGTCGGCCGTAGCACGTGCTGCAGCACTTGGTTCTCTAGATGCTTCAGTTCAAGGTGAAGGACAAGCTCAACTATTTGCAGAATCTGATCTGTACCATACAAGTGACTTTGACATGCAAAAGGTTGCACAACACGTTCAAGCGGATCCTCCGAAAGGGATATCGATGGTTGATCGCCGATGGCATTTGAAGACTTATAATAAATGTTTACGAGGTGATGAATTGACGACCTGGTTGGTCACAAACTTCAAAGACGTGGATACTCGTGAAAATGCGGTCAAACTTGGTAATGAATTGATGAAAAAGGGTATGATTACACATGTCAGAGCCAGACATAGATTTAGGGATGGAAATTACTTCTATCAAATCGCTCAGGATTTTCGAATAACTGCATATCCAGATACTAGACCTGGCTGGTTTAGTAGAATGACTGACAGATCAGTGCCTACGACTCCCGCAGGTGAAAGCATCAAAGCATCACCCATGTCAGATAGACCATTGTCTCGTCATAGTCGTGATGATTCCGCTGATTCATCAACGAGTCAAAAGCCACCCGTGAAGATCAAACCTCTTGAATTGAGTAGAATGTTACAGATTGATGTAGATCCAAAAGGTAAATCATGGCGACCGGAAGTGATGAATTTGCACTATGATCGGGTACATAATCCTGATAACTGTTATCATATTCGGATAGAATGGATCAATGTTACTGCCAAATTTATAGAAGATACTCTAATAACATGGACGGCATATGTTGAAAAGTATGGACTGAGATTGATAGAATTGCCGGTCAGTGAAATCAGTAGAATCGCTGATAATTATCCTTTCAGGGCATGTGTTCAAGTCAAACTTGCCTCTTTACCTCCTCCATATTGTTCGCGTCAACAAACAAGTCCTTTTATGCTCGCTCCGGCACTGGAAGATCCACTGTATTATCACAAGTTGTTATTACGAAAGTGGGATTTTATCCTTGATTACGAAGCTGCATCTGCATTTGATCCTTCTGTTCCTATTTCATACTCTTGGTCTCCAAAAGGTCCTGATCAACAGTATACGCAGTTCATACATCGTTCAGGTATTCTTATGGTACAAGTCGATCGTCACGGTCATTTGTTATGTCAGGCTAATCGACTTTCAACCAACCGTCAAGCATCGACTCGAGACATGGCAAAATTTGAAACGTCTGAAAGATTGACAAATGATAGAAAAGCGACAGCTTATGCACAAAAGGCTAGTCCTTATGGATCACCTCTTGCACGTGCAGCAGATATAACAGCAGCATTAGCTCCACCTTCGCCGATAATCACTGCATTGACGTCTCCTTATGGGCTTAGCAATTCTGAACGAACGTCTAATAGACAGGGCGGAAGTCTTGCCTCGACGGGTATATTCTCATCACTAAATCTCGGTCCCAGTGCTGCAAGTATTACAACTGCAAATATGCCATCACCAAATATAGCCACAGGTTCTCGAGTCCCAACACCTGCATCTTCTTCTCATTCGCAAAGTCAACAACAGACTGTCAAAACAATCCCAAGCACAATCTTTGTCGAAGGTCGTATGGCAGGTCGACCAATGACGATTGAAAATCTAACAACCGCCGTTGAAGAAATGTGCCACTCGAAAGTCGAATTGGATTTATTCTGGCACGAAGCAGCACGTTCTTTCGCTGCCGGTAATATCATCAGCGGAGCCGGTGGAGAAGGGAGTAGTACGATGAGTCTAAGCAACAGTAGTCTCCACACGACAGATTTGAGTTTCACACAAACACACGACGATAATCAACATTTTGCGGAACGTCAAGAGTCGGCTCCTGATTATAGTTCTCTACAATACATACCTCCACAACCCATTCAGACTTTTGGAATGTATAATCTGCGGACCACAGCCGGGGGGATCAGTAGTTCTACGTCCTCGCCTGGAATCTTGCCCTTGAATACCGCCATACCTCCTTCTTCGTCTTTGCCTTCTTTGAGGTCAGAAATGGCTTTGTCGGCATTTAATACCCATTCGAGTCCGTTGACGGCTATTCCTTTTGATGGTGATAGGATTGTCGGGACGAGATTGAATAGTAGATCTAGCTTAGGACAATTGGGGAGTAAATCAATGACTGATGTGAATCGTTATTCTGTTGATGATAATCCTGGACAACAAGATTTAAGCATGCGAAAGGAAAGAGATGAGATTATAAATGATGGTGATGATGATATGAAGCATGGGAATGATGTTTTTTCAACAATGAATCGTGAAGAGAGTCATGTTGATAAAGAGACTGATTCGACCACTTAGTATAATTGTACAACAATCACGAATGTATATATAATCTATTATAAACAACCACCAACAACATGGCATGTATAAAGAGTATTGTATTGCATAAATCAACTACTCAACCCTCGTAAGAAAAGCTACACCTTCGACATGAGCCGTCTGAGGAAAGAAATCAAACCCTCTCAAACTCTCAATCTCATACCTCGCCAACGTCACATCTCCTTCCTCGTCTGTCGTAATAGCGCCGTCTTTACATAAAACACCCACGTCTCTAGCTTGAGTATGTACGTTACAACTAACATAGACGATCCTCCGCGGCCTGAACAACCTCAACTGTTTCAAAAACCCCTCGTCGCAGCCTTTTCTCGACGGATCAATCACCACGACTGTCCTGTCCGGCTCAAACTTTTCCGTCCGCACCTGCGCGAAAATATCCACCGCGTCGCCTGCCAAAAACCGCGCTTTGGTCTTTGGAATCCCATTCAGTTCTGCATTGAGCGTTGCAGACTCGATCGATTGCGCGGATATATCGATCCCGATGGCGTTTTGGAACAGCGCCGAGAGGGAGATTGTAAATAGTCCGGAGCCGGAATATGCATCGACGAGATTGATTATGTCATGGGGATTCGAAACAGAATTTGCAGACAGGATGTTGGATTGGATGTATGTCAGGAAAGGGGACAGGATGCTGTTGTTGTTCTGGAAAAAGGATCCGGCGGGGTTGTCGAAGCGTTTGTTCAAGACGTATTCTGTAGATGTCGCTTTTGGATCGGTTATGCATGATTTGACGTGTTTGATGTCGGGAGATGTTGTTTCGATAATCACGTCTGGGTCGGATTCGAAACTAGAAATGGATTCGTGAGCTGTGGGGAGTTGGGTCGTATGTTCTCGACATAATAACGTTGCTCCACGGGCATAAGCGTCGAGGTTAGCAATTACTCGTTTCCGTTCTCGTTTCAGTCCGTTCCGCACGGCGTCTGTTCCAATCGGACAGTCTTCTATATCCATTGTTCTTCTCGTTCCTTTCAACATGAACCCGATATTAGGAACTCCGTCCCAGGTCGGTTTGTTTCCTTCACGACGATCCCTTCTTCCTCCAGGAGGTCCGTCGAAATGAGGCGTCAGTTTCGTCCGATAACCATACTGTTTAGGAGATCCCATCGTGTCAAGCACAAAAGGTATTTGATCACTATGTAACCCGGAAAAGTTCCTGAATGCCTTTTCTACAATACTCTTTTTATGCGCGAGTTGATCTTCATACGTCAACATTTGGAACTGACATCCCGAACATTTTGAAAAATATGGACATTTGACAAGACTGTCGTCTCTTTGTAAAGATGGAGTAGTGACTTTGACAAAATCTGCTACGGAAAATGGTTGTTCTCGATCATGTCGAATGACTTTTGCAATCACTTTATCACCTGGCACGGTAAATGGTACAATCACTATTCGTTCTGTTCCTGGTAGTAAGGCTAGACCATCCCCAGTAGACGATAATTCTATAATTTCAACTTCCACTTCTGTGAATGGTTCTGGTAACTTTTCTTCATCTTCTTCGGCTTTTTTCTCAATAACATCATTTTTGACGTTTAATTTCTCTAGTAATTGACAAACATCACGACTTATTACTTCTTCATTACTACCCAGAATTAATGTAGTGTCTATTTTTTGCTTTTTACTCTTTTTAAAATGTCGACGGCCTTCATTAAATGCTCTTTTACGAGGATTTTGAGTCGTTATGTTTTCATTAGACATTTTTTTGAAACTGTTTGATAAGTGAGGGAGAGGGAAATTTATGTTTGTAGTAAGATAGCGCCTAATTCTCCACATGAAACAATTCTCTCTTCAATCACTTTGACATCCTGAACAAGCGATACATTTGGACAGAATTTTATTTTTGGAATTGACCCATGTCATTGTTACATAAATGATCTTATTGGTCGAGAGATATACTTTCTTGGCACGACTTTCATATTGATACATCCAAAGAAAAAAAGTTACAAACGACATTATTGTACTTGATTATTACATACAGTCAGTCATTCAATCATTGCGATACAATGCGGTCTAGTGTAAAGTCTCCGACATGTCTATTCTGTCGAATATCTACCACACCTTTTGTCCGTGGTCAATCTACTCTGCGACAATTCATAACATCAACCCCATATCAACAATCATTCTCCACATCACCTGCAGCTAATTCTCGAAGGAAACCCTCCTTTATCAACATTAAAGCATCTGCTTTTCAATCTCCTACATCATCAAATACTCTTTCAACATCTAAACCACTACCGCAACATCTTCTCCCATCAACACGACGACCTTCTAATCTAAATCCACAAAAAGAAGCCGAATTAGCAAATATCTCCACAAAATTATCCGAAGCTGCAGCACTTTTTCGACCATATACACCTCGTGAAATTCAATTATTACGTCTCAAATATACTCCTAGTCAAGTTGCTGCAATTCTTGCCGGCGAAAAGACTATAAATCTTCAAGATCTTGCCGCTCAAGGTTCAATGCGAACAGATCAAATGACAATAGATTATAAAGATGATTTATCAGCTATAATGCCTCATATTGATCATACTGTTCGAGGGTTGGACAAAGATGTAGATCCAGACATTCAATTCTTATCTGACGAAGAGACGAAAGTCAAAGTTGTCGAATGGTACGAGAATATATATGGAAAGGCACAAGAGCAAGACGATCTAAAAGAGAATACAGAAACGTCAAAGCTGGAAGAAGAATTGGCAGATCAAAGAGCAGGTCTTGAAGCAGGATTATATCCCGGCGATGGTCTCTCACCGTCTGAAAGAATGGAAAGAATGGTACATTTTGCGAGAGAAAGAGACGGGATAGACGACGACGCAGAGTTTGAACGTTTTGCAGGTCAAGAATCTACGTTCATGTTTTCTCCAAAAGGAAAGTTGGGAATGCAAAAGACTAGTTTACAACCCGACCTTCCTGTAACACGCGATCCAAGAGTACAGCTCGTCGATGAATCTCTAGATCAATACGCCGATGCATTCAATCGAGAGACTGGCTTGGGTCGTGACGCGCAACGATCTATCAATTCTGCACTTTTAGTAACTCATCGCGTCGTGAATCAAACTAGATTAGGAAAGATTCAAAGTCACTATTGTCTATCTGTTGCAGGAAACGGTAGTGGAATGTTGGGAATAGGTGAAGCCACATCGACGGAAATGACCAATGCCGTCAACAAATCCGCTTTTGATGCCATGAAGAATATGAAACCCGTACCAATGTATGAAAAGAGGACTATTTTTGGAGAAAGTGGTGCAAAGGTAGGAGCGTCGATTGTTAAATTAAGTGCAAGACCGTCTGGTATGTTATAACCTTCCTCTTCATTTTTGATAAAGCTTATATTAATATATTCAAAATAGGATTTGGAAGAAGATGTCAATCGTTAATATTCCAACTTGCCAAAGCAGCTGGGATAAAAGATTTATCAGCTAGATGTCTAAGATCGCGTAATAAAATGAATGTTGTAAAAGCTGCGTATGAAGCGTTGATGACGCAACGTATCCCTGAAGAAGTTGCAATGGCAAGAGGTAGGAAGATGGTTGATGTAAGAAAGGTTTATTACGGGACGAGTCCTATATGATATTACTTTGTCCTATATCTATCCGGATTTGATTGGGATCACTGATGGTCTATAAAGTATATAACAATGTCATGTATGTATTTATTCATCACTCATCATCACTCGATACAGCCACAAACGACGCAATGATGTAGCAATGATGTAAAGAAACATGGTATTGTTGTTCACATTACCATCATCCTCTCAGTAATGATGACCGAGTAACTCGTCTCCTTTGTAACCGCTTCATTAGTCTTTGATACGTTTGTAAAAGGAATAGCAAGGTCGGATATGTATTCCACGACATATAATCAAATATATACAAACAATATCTACAATGAACATTTCCAACCTCTTCTTCCAGACCTTGAACCACGGTGATCTCTCTCTTTCACCTCTGGCTATGCAATCAAGTTGTTTCCCAGTCTAGGATTCTATATCCTGTCAACAACCAACCACCTCCTCCTCTCACAGTGGTGTCCCTGACTTCTTCTATACAACTCATTTTCGTCCCCTCGAAGGGCTTGTTATGAGCAATAAGTTGAAAGATTAAGAAGATCAACTCTGCCCCGTCTCGCCTTTCAATTCCTGGTCTAAAATCAAACTATACACGCTAGCCTTGAGTAATGTAAACACCGTGGCTGATTTACGCTCTAGTCCACGTAACGCGTCGAGAATCTCAGAGCTAGGACGGGTGGATAGGTCGGAGAGGAGGTCTGATAACTATGACGACATGTTAGATTTTGGTATACTGTATAATTATATATACGTTATAGGAAAGAGGATTGGGAAAAGAGGGGTCAGAAGAGGTGATGAGACGATAAGAGTGGATTTGAATCATCTAGAGGCGTTTTGCTATTTGATGAGAACGTGGTAGAGTCCAGGAAGGAGTGGAAGTGCATGTAGCAATGTAGAAGAGAGAGGGGTATTAACAAGCTCTGAAAGTATTAAGAATTATATGTGGTAATGAGATAGTTTTGTTGCAAAGATAAGATGGCCTTGAGTGAGATGCTAAACGTGAGTCGTAGAATGATAGTATGAATGAATATCGAGAGAGTAGAGTAGAGATGCCAGTAAGTCATGTCTGAAGATATACGATGCAGCGACATTTCGAAATAGTGTGTGCATCATATAATCGAGATACCTGACCAAGACTGACTGTCCGAATCTGATGTTATGGCGCATCGTCAAGCGGACATGTCAAGCCATCATATCAAGCCATCATATCAAGCCAGGTTACAAGCCAGGAAACAAACATATCATGTAGTAGCAGTATGAACGGAGATAATCGGCAAATCATCAACCCTTTTCGTACGCAAGAACCTGTATCCGAAACGTAGCTTGACGATATATATCCCTCGCTACATAACTTCAAGCTCATCACCAAGACGCAAGACCATCCAGCGTGCGTTGACATAGGACAATTTCGTTCAACACGACTGAAGTAATATACAAGACGTGTCGTTGTTTGGCCTAGCCGCGCGATGTTGAGATACTACACCACAACCAAACGGTTCATCTCCGAGTCCCCGCCTGCCGATCACAGTCATGTCGCTTCCCCTCACAAAACGATGGATATGAAAGTATAGCAAGACGAAACGAACCGCATTAGACCAGACAAACGCCCACATATCATACCATCACCGAGCACCCCACAAGAAAACAGCACCGAGCAGAAAAAAAAAGTCGAAAAAGTAAATGTCTACTCACAGTTTTCAGATTGGTGGATAATCTAGTATACTCCCCCAACACCGCTCCTTCTATAGCGCTCAATTCTAAATCACCTCTTTCGTCGCCCTCATCACCATCTATTCCATCAACGCCGACGTTTTCATTACGTACAGTAGGATTCGCGTACGTCGTCGTTAGTGTTTCGTCTACAACGCTGCTGCTGTCGTCGTTGTCGTGAGACATGTATGATTCTTCGTCCATCTCCGTCACCATTACCTTTTCTTCTCCGCGTCTACTTTTGATTCAAGGTGGTAGAAGTTAATTAGAGATGGAAGACGCGTTGTTTCCACGCGTTTGAACGTCGCGTTTTGTTAAAGTCGTCTAAAAATAAACTCTTCTAATAATTCCTCTGTCAGGGTTAATCATTTATCTGTTTACAATAGGTTGATCGCTAATGGCTTCAACTTGATCAAGGGTACTAGATGTTGGAGGACTGGAAAGTTCATACACAAAATAGTCACACTTTATAATCTAATGTGAATGATAATGATAATAGTAATAATGCCATTTCTTCTCGTTAATCCAAAATAAATACATGATATTCATACACGCATTGCATACCGTCAAAAATAAAATAAAATCAAAGGAATGACTGTAACAATCTTTTCATATCCATTTCAACTCCCTCCTATATTTTATCGCACCGTAATCTTTCATCACATTCACAAATCATAAAATTAAAATCATCTCGACGACCATGTTCGTTACCTTTCCGACTCTGCATATTCATCATAGTTATCCGAGTCGAACAATGATGAACTTTTCATCTTTCTCAATCTACCAGACTCTTTGGCCCGATAATGGCACTTGTTGACCTTTTCCTATTCTTATTCTTATTCACTTTAATCATCCATTGTCTTTGATGCATCAAATCCGTCGGACTATCTTCTCTATCTCTATTTACAAACGAGCAATGTCGAGACTATCGATCATTAACTGTACTAGGAGAAACATGTGAACTATGATCATCACCATCATGATGTAAAGTCATGCTATTAAAATCTTCAAATGGATCCATTAATTCACCCCCTGGCGTGGCAAGACCGCTATCAAGAGGTACACCTTTCATTTTACTTGGACTGACAAGTAATGTCTTGACTCCATTATTTGCTCCGCCAAGATCTACAGACTGTGACTCTTTGACATTACGAAAATTTACAGTATCGATACCTCGACTGACGTTGGGAATAATTGGTGGTTTCATATGCCGAAGTAGAGCCCATTGTGTAGTTTTGAAAAAAGGATGAGATTTGACGTCTGATGCACCAGCTCTAGATCCCAATCTTTTCAATTCATCTTTGATCAAAAGTTTACGCACGAGTGATTTACAAAATCTAGAATATACAATATTAGCGAAATGAGAATAATCGTGAGCTATATGATTAATAGTTACTTACGCACTGACTTGCGGTGAATTACCACCTTCAGGTAACGGTATTTCATCGCGTAATATGTTTGCGAATGTTGCATTTCTATTTTTACCCTTGAAAGGAGTCATTCCATAAAGCATTTCGTATATCAATATACCTAGCGTCCACCAGTCAACAGCACTTGTATGACCACAACCTTTAATAACCTCTGGGGCGATATATTCTTCTGTTCCTACAAATGAATTTGTTCGAAAGTTTGCAATACATGATTTTGTATCAATTATAGGTGCATTAGCAGGAGTTGAGGGTGTTCCTGTCTTGTTACCCATAATCATTGTCGGCGCACCACCAGAGTCCGATTGTTTTGACAAATCAAAATCTGAAAGCATTATATGACCAGATTGATGTAGAAGAATATCTATAAAACTTGTCAATATTACCATGATACAACAATTTTGTTTGCATCATGACCTACTCTCTGGTTTGAGATCTCGATATATAAATCCCATCAAATGTAAATATTCCAAAGCTGCCGTCACTTCTGCAGCATAAAACCGTGCAGCATCTTCATTTACACATTTATTCGGTCGTGTTTGTAGAGCTCGAAAGAACTCTCCACCACTACAGTATTCCATACAAAGATATAAAGATTCTTCTGATTGAAATGAATGATATAATGTGACAATGAAGGGATGATTGCTTGTGGCCAGTATTTCTTGCTCTGCTAATGCTCGTTTGATTTTATTTCGCTTAATCATTTCCTGTTTACTCAACACTAATTATATAATATCAGCAGTACACTCTTGTAACATGATCATTCCTATTTCTTACCTTTCATTGCATAAAGTCTTGAACTCTTCTTTTCTCTTACAAGGTATACTTTTCCAACATCACCCTTTCCAATCAATTTAATCTTGTCAAAACTTCCAGGACCAACCTCTACATTCCTCACTTTTATACTGTTACTGCTGTATGTTCTCCGAAAAGACACAACATCTCTCAATTTACCAGGACTAGTCAAAAGACTTGGAACAGGTAAGAGTCCTCCTCCTTCTGGCGCAACATCAGTATCGACCTTTAATATTGCACTACTTGGTTCCGACATTGCTTGAGCTTTTACCATTGTCTTTATCTCGGTCGTCGACGGTATGTTTTGTGCATCTCCTTGTTTTACAAATATTCCTTGTGCATTTGGTGCACTGGCCACTCGTCGTAACTTTCTAGCCAACTCTTCCTTTGCAGCCAAATCAGCCGTCGTCTCCTCCTGTCCATGATCTGTTCCGGTTGGACTCGAAGGTACGCTGTTTTCGTCATGATGACGTATCGCAGGAGGACCTTGATGCTGAAAGTACGGATTTACATTCGCCGCAGGACTCATGCCTACTTCTAGAGGGTCTCCTTCGCTAGCTACAGTCTGACTCCGATTCCGTCCTATCCGATCAATATATGGAAAGAAATTTGTTTTCGACTTTGATCTGCCCGACGAAGAATTCTCTGATTTTTCACTGTTGTTCCCATCCTTGTCCCGTCCTAATCCAAGCATTTCTTTATTCCCAGAACTGATCCGAAAGAAGTTTTTGATTTTTTGACTGACTTGGCCATTACTGAGACTTATACTGCTATGACTTGTCCTGTTAGTATTGATTGAAGAGCTGGTAAATGCACGTTTATCATTAGGCATGTTGTAATTATGTTTTGTAAAAGACAGCACTTGCGTCATAAGCAATGTACTTTTCTCAAAAGAGAGTCTTGTATAATCTTAATCACTCTAAAAGCGAGTGTCGTGTTGTATATGAGGAGATCCTATTTGTTCCACACGATTTTGTGGTCGAAATAAGTAGCCTCAAGTCGTATTCATCGAAGATGAATAACAGAGTTCAAACGAGCGTTCTGGAAACATGTACTAATGTAGAGCTTAGAAAGAATATTCGTTTCCGAGACCAGCCAATCACCGAATGAGACGGCTCAAACGATTTGCGATAGCTGACGAATGCATAGACTTTTCGTCGCAGGATAGTAATTGTAATAGATGGTCCTCGCCCAGATGTGGTGGTGATCCTTCAAGTTTTCTCGTGGCGAAGCTCTTTGTAAAGGTGGGTCTTCTCCATCTTTCCAAAAACGTTAAAAAAGGCGTTTCCACATTTGTTTGTCGGGGTGAGTAAACTGGAAATAAAGTTATATATCACGTGTGACGTTTTTTTGCTTGATAGTTTATGACGACGGCAGTTCAAAATTGTAGTACTGTAGAACAAAATGTCAAGAGTAGAGTGTATTATGTACATGTATTCTAAATTATATTATATACAAGAAGTATGTATTCTACTATCATCCAGTAGATGACATCAAATGAGTAATCTTGGACAAGACTGCGGCAGGATAACCTCTTTTCGAGGCTTCGTCTACCACTGCTTGTGCACCGATAAAATCTGTTACTGCTAGGTGAGCTTTTACCATGGCTTCATAAGTGCTGGGTTCTCTCATCGATTTGTGTACCATATTGAAGGCTTCCTGGGCCCTGACAAGATCCTTTTCTATAGTCCAGCCATGTATAAGAGCATTAGCGATGTAGGGGGTGTATTGAACCTTGCGGTGAAGCATGTCGGTCAGAATATCTTCACATTCATTTACACGATGGTGAGCAACCAGGGTTTCAAACATGGCCTGGTAGATACAAGACTGCAATCGTATAGATTTAGCAGCTAGCACCTGTTTGAATTGTTTTCTAGCTCCTTCCAAATCATTAGCCACACAGCCCTTGGCATGAATCAGACTAGCATAATGAACCGCTTCGGGTTGAAGACCCATATCCACCATCTGTGACAGAACATTCTCTGCCGATGACATATCCAATGGCGATATAGAAGCAAAAGCATCAATCAATAACTTGAAAGTATGTAAAGTTGGTGTGATGTGTTGGCTTTTCATGCGAGAGTAGTATTCCAGTACTTTGTTCCGGTCCTGCTTTGTCAGAAAATATTGCATAAGACTATGATATGGTGCAGGTCTTGCTTTATAATTCGCACATGATTCCATCTCCCGAAACATTTCTTCTGCAAATTTACCGTCACTGACACGACATAATGCATTGACTATTGTTCCATATGTCACAGATGTTGGTTTAATACCAAGCTTACGCATTTCTGCAAAGTGGAATAGACAATCGTCAATTCTACGAGCTTTACCGAGCTTTCCGATTAAGGCGTTGTAGAGGAAAGATGTTGGTTCTACTCCTTCGGACTTTGATCTTAAAAATATCTTCAAGGCTTCTGTAGCTTCATCAAAAGTCTTTGTGGTCTCTTTCATTGTGGTGATATATAATCCATAAGTGTTAGCGGAAGGTGCTGAGCTTTGGCTGAGAAGTTCCTGATGATACTGTTCGGCCAGATCTCGACGTCCTGCAGCGATACATGCTGCAACCATAGCATCTAGCATACTAGTCCAACCGTACCTAACAACACGAAACTCGGGCGTAAAAGGCATGTCAAGGTGGGCCATGGATAGAATCTCCATTGCTGTATCCAGTTTCTCTTCTTTTGCCGCTGTTTGTATCAGCTTTTGATAAGCAAAATACCTAGGATGAAGCCCTGCGTTACGGATTTTCTGGAGTTTAGACACGGCTTCATCGAGGATGGAAGATGTGGATTTATTATTAGATTCAAGCAGTTCAGTGATAGCTATGGATCCCTTGTGATCAGTCGAAACATGATAAGGATCAAAGGAACCTTCAGCATCCAAAGCGGAGATAGTAGGAGAGATTTGCGTGAGTGACTGACGTGACGATTGCGATGTACTTGGAGGCGTGGTGTGGCTCTTGATCGAGAACGAGTACTTGTGAGCGGACCACAGCTGCGAAAGCTCTGACTGATTCGATAAAGATAGAACCTGGTCGATCGCGACCTGCGATGAGATGCTAGGACTGTACGATCTCGATATAAAGCTCTCCAACATACATGCAAATCTTGCCGGTCCAGCATCATTTCGACCTTGATTAGCAAATATTATTTGAGCCTGAGCCATGAGAAAGACTTCTAGATCGGAAGAACTCATATAAGCAATGTTATTGGGCGAGAGAACAGCGAGCATATTCTGCAATTGAGGTATCAGCAAGATATCAAATTCCATCATCATACGCAAAGCTGCAGCAGAAGACTCCACGGAAAAGTCGTTGGGCATATTTGAAGATAAGCCATTAACAACTATCTCGACTGCTTCTGTTAGGAGGTCTGAATTCTTCCCGTTGTCGAGACTGGCAGTACTGAAGCGTGACAGGATATTGTGAAAGGATTGCATAGCCGTACAAGCAGATGCCGTTTGCAGATGGTTCAGAGTTCGAATTACGCCTAGCTGAAGAATATCAGGCGTGATAGTGGTTTTTTCCAATGTACTCCAGTACTCTTCAGCGTATGTAGATGATGGTACATGTCCAGACCGAAGGAACAAGGCATAGATGGCCTGTGCAGAGGGAATCGGGTCACCCCCGATGGCGGCCAATGCTTTATATGCTTTAACACTTTCATCGATGTTTGCAGTATCGGCAGAGTAAATAGCGATCTTTTCGAGAGCTTTCATATAATTGGGTGCTGACAACGTATTGACAAGTGCATGAACAGCATCAAAATTAGACGCATGTAATTCTGCAGGTAAGATACCATTGAGAAGCACATGTTCACGGGATTTCATCTCATCATTGATATCAACTTCTGCCAATTCTATGCGTGATAAGAACCTTTTTCCACGTTCGAGCTCACCACACCGAGCATGCGCCAGAACAAGAGCGGCATATATTTGAGTATCCAACCGCTTCATATCATGCTGTCCAGCAGATGTGACAATGGACAGAGCCCGATATCGATCATAAGTAGTGGTGGCTTGTCGAAGATCATTAGCGTTGCCATATGCCCTAATCAGCGCAAGGTAGACTTCGGAAGTCATGACTTGTCCTTCCTGAAGCATTGCTGGGATTCTTTCAACACCATTTGCGACTGCACACGCCAGAATCAACATGTTTCGCGTATCCGGAAGAATCTCAACACCGGAAATCGAGAACAGATGTAAAGCGAGATCAAGCGAATGATCTTCGCTATACAATTTGTTATCGAGAGTGTCAAGACGGAAAAGGTTGGCGTTCGAGCCCAAACGATGGCGTCGCTTCGAACTGACTTTAAGTTCTTGAGCAACCTCGACAGCACGACCTGCAAGAGTTTCTAAAAGTATTGTTGTTGTTTTCAAATCTGGTCGAATATGCCGTTGAGACATGTCTAAACAAATGTCGAATATCCTGGATGTCACATGTTGCTTGTTATCACCAAGCTTGATCGCGGCAGACAAAAGAGCTTGATAGGCTTCTTGAGAAGGCTGCTCAATACCACTGCGAACCATTGCTTGAAACGCTTCAGGAATCCGTGCATAATCACCTGTAGTCAACAGAGCTTGTAATTCTGTTTCGTAGACTTTGCGGATGGAGTTTTTGTGTCCTACTTCGTCTTGGGGATCTATTGACGTGGAGTTGATGGCTGCAGAAAGCTGAGCTGCGTCATCACTTGTCTCATTCTCCGCGACATGAGCATTGACATTTACTTTACTTTGATGTGATCCTGTAGATTCTTCGGTAAGCATACCACCAGTATGATTCTCAATAGCACTAGTCGAATACGACCGCCTGAGAAGGTGGACATTATTAGGCTTGTGTTCTGACTGGGTAGAAGATGAATCTCGCCGAGTTTTCTTGGCTGCAACCTCATGGTCTTCAGTAATAGCTATTTTTGACTTCCAAGATTTGCTAGATGCTTGTTGATAAAAGGCATTATCAGCAATAACAGATGGGTGGTGTTTTTTCCATGCTTCTTTCAATTGTATCAGGGTGGATGGATGATGATCGCTAGATTGACCAATTCCTGATGCAGAGATAGTTGTGGTCTGCGATACATGGTGTAGTCCATGTTGATTGCGCTGTTTCCCAGGCGCAGTGTCGGAGCCAAGAAGTCTTGAAGCGAGTGGTGCGACTGGGGTGTTTTGGGAAGCGTATGATGATTGAGTTGCGGCGACAACTGTTTGAGCGTATCCGTGTGTAAATGTTTTCAGAGCAGTGCCAGCGAGGCGCGAGACGTGTACTGTTGACTTGGCAAAGACCATCAATCGCGAGCAATTGCTATTGGAGGTTTATATTATCTATACATTACTTATTAATGATACATCTTTTCATCTTGACCATTTCTTGTGATGGTACCTTTTCGAGGAGAGTCGTGCAGTGCAGGGTCATTTGAAAACTCGAAAGCTCTCAAATGAACGCGCTATGTAATGACTGAGAAGAGCGAGTGGATTGGGTAAGCGGTAACCTTGGGGGCAACAAATTGAAGGGGCGGAGAAAAGTGTCGATTGTATTCCATCCCAAAACTTTCTTTGACAGATTTTGATCTCGTCACGTGTGGTTCTTTTGCATTTCTTGGTTGAACTTTAAATTAACGTATGTCCGATACAGTATGTCATCTACAACACGTCATAGGCTTCATTTGATTCTAAATTATATCGATGATAGATAGACGTACTATTGCGGTCTCTGCGCCTGGCAAGATACTGTTGACCGGAGGATACCTCGTACTAGACAGACAATATGCTGGACTGGTCTTCTCTCTCGATGCTCGAATTCATGTTCACGTAAGTCCAATAAGCACTTCTGCTGGCGTCGTTTTATCCGAAATAGTGGTCAGATCCCCTCAATTTACGGATGCAATTTGGGAATATGGATATAGAGTCTGTCCGCAGCGTGGCGGTGTCAAAGTAACAGAATTGAGAGCGTAAGGGTCTGAAGCAATTCACAAATGTATAGCAGCGCATACTGATTTAGTTTGTGCACAGCGATGCTGATTTGAAATTGAATCGTAATGGATTTGTGGAAACTGCACTCTCATATGCATTATCATACATTTATGCTACAAAACCCAATGTCATCGAATCAGTCAATATCACCATTCTTGCTGACAATAATTACTATTCGACTGCTGGTGCTTCGTTAAAATCTGATCAAAGATTTCATGATTTCTCTGTACCATTAAGTCATGCGAACAAAACTGGACTTGGATCGTCCGCTGCTTTAGTTACTGCTTTGACAGGTGCATTATTGCAGCACTATCTTCCAGAGTCCGAGTTTGACATAACAAACCAAGTAAGTCTTCGGATTCTCCACAATTTAGCACAGATATCACACAGTGCAGCGCAAGGCAAAGTCGGATCCGGATTTGATGTTGCTTCTGCGGTATACGGAACTTGTAGATATCGACGATTTACACCTGATATCATTGTCAATTGCGGTGAGCCGGGCATAAAGGACTTTGAGACTGTACTTTTAGAACTTGTGAATGAAGAGAAGCAAAAATGGGATACAGAACTGTATACTGACGATCTAACGTTACCAAAAGGGTTGAGACTTGTCATGTGTGATGTAAAGGGTGGCAGTGTCACATCAAACATGGTGAAGAAAGTCCTGACTTGGAGAGCAACCCAAGGCTCTGCTGCAGATGAATTATGGAGTCGTTTGAATATAGAGAACGAGAACTTTACCAACGAACTACAGCGGCTTCACACATGCGGTGACAAGGATTACACAATTCTACAGCAATGTTTTCAGAATATTAGAGCATTACTGAGAGAAATGAGTTTAGCAAGTGGAGTACCTATTGAACCACCAGAACAGACTCGACTATTAGATGCATGTTCGGAACTTGAAGGCGTGATAGGTGGCACCGTACCAGGAGCTGGCGGCTCGGACGCTATAGCATTAATTATAGAAGATCGACAGGAAGTGGTTGACCGGTTAGATGTTCTTTTGAAGCGAATACAATCCGATAACATAGATTTTGCACATGGACCATCCGTGAGTATTCTAGGAGTTCATCAAAGTACACAGGGAGTCAGACTCGAATCACCGCAAGTTTTTGAGTCGTGGTTGTTGTAATGTTCTATAAGTATATCCCTACCAATAAATGTGAATTGTGAAAGACAAGCTTTGTGTGTACACGAATCAGAGTCTAGAACTCTATGCTGTGACGTCACCGAAATTATGAGATTTGCAGCGTGCTTCGTTTTCCCTCCAACCAGCAATTAGGCTATCGTTCATTGCACATGCATAGGCCCACGCGATGGCAGCAGCAACGCCATCAGAGCTAGCTAGAGAGGACCGAGTACTGCCAATGGATGACGATAATGCTACTGCAGCTCCACTCATTGCCGAACATGATATTCCACAAAGGATTAGTTCACAGAAGCGACCGGCTCATTTGAATATAAACGACAGCTACGAAGATACTGCGCGAAAAGCAAGTGTCACGAGTCCCACATTCAGTCTACAAAGTCCAGGACTCTCCATGGTATCTGCTGATATACCCGACTTTGGTACGACCATCTTATTCGATCTATTATTTGCCGCGACTGGAGCGAGATACCGTTACGCTCTTACCGAAGAGCATTTAAGCGAGAAAACTTTGAGTAAATTGCCTCTGAATGAAGTGATGGACCCTTCGGCAATAAGCGTGTATAAATTCAAGGAGCTTTTACTTGGACAGTGGCAAGATGGTCAGTTCCTTCAACAGAATTCTAAATATAGACGACTAACAAGTGTCCTGATAGGTTGGGGAGAAAAACCTGCTGCACCATCTTCACTTCGATTAATATACTTTGGGAAGCTGCTTGGTAATAATGCAGCGCTTGGTGGTATGCATGCTCCGATAGTATTAATTATGCGCGTTCTGACTAATGTGCAATTAGAGCATAATTTTCGACGGAACGGAACCGCCAATGTTATGCACGTCTCTGTAAAACCGGCCGATTTTCCTGATGATGAAGAAGGAGGGAAAGGAAAAGGCGCAGCAAGTATAGATGCTGCGGGCTCTAGATGTCGTTGTTGTATCATGATGTGAATGATGAATGCACAACTAGAGATGGATAGCACAAAAAATGGAACCAAGGCAATCAAAGACATGTCTATGACAAGTCAAGCCTGACAGCCGCGCTTAAACAAGCATTTATCTATCTATTGAGATTTATATGCAGCGCCAGCCAACAAGACTGCTCTTATATAACAGAGTTCTTATACGAGTATTGATCACTTTAGCAGCGATTATGCTTGAGTAAGCACGTCTCTCACGTACTATAGCAAAATCAGGAGTATTCCACGTCGAGATTGACGATATGAGAAGAACAAACAAGTTTGGTCACGGCCAGATATTATGATGTCAAGCCTGGTTCTTGCGAGTCCGCCAACCAGGCTCTAACGATTCCTCAGCATTCCTAGGAGAAGGCCATCTGAGACTTTCAGACAAGCCTCAATCTATAGCAGAGCTTTGTAAAATTCCGGCCCTCTTTACAGATGTCAGGACCGTGAGATGGACAGTATCTCGAGAGATTAGGGATGAGGTCACCCTTGAGTCGATTCGAAATAGAGGTGTATGGACACATTACTAACACCCAGTGTTTGGAAGTAACTGAATCAAATGAGAATGTAATATATTATAGATTGTATATCAGTTATATAGGGATGTTATGTAGCACAGTACTGTATTGCACAAATTAGAGTTTCGGGCAACCAGTCCCTCTAGTTTTTTCCCCCTAATCTATGACTACATCTATTGATTGTGTGAATCGAATTGCAACATAAACACAAGTTCAAGTCATCCATCATATACGATCTGGCGCATAGATTCTTCTGGTCAAAAAGTCCTATATTGTTACGCGCATTGCATATATCGTCGCCCTTGCTATACGCACAAAATCCCACTAAAATGTCAAAATTTCTAAACGACAAAGCTCGAAGTCTTTTGGCATCAACTTATCCTTCTGCAGTTTCAGCAGACACTAACGTTCACGAGCTGTCAAAAAACGTATACCCAAACGTCGAGGTCTCAAAAGATGACGAGCACGATATAACAAACTGGTTGGAAAAATCAAGCGAAATTTCCAAACACATTAAAGAATTAAACACACATTTGGCGTCGAAAAGTACAATCCAGGGCACACACCCGTCGATCGCAGATGTCGCTGTATACGCAAATCTAGCACCGATTGTAGCAACATGGACAGACGAACAACGTACAGGAAAAGACGGAAGCCATCACATTGTGCGATACATCGACTTTGTCCAAAACTCGCCCGTGTTCGGCCTCAACGTCATGGACGGCAGTAAAGTAAAGATCAACGTCAACGACGTCGTGAGCAAAATCCCCATCGTCGACGCCAAAGCAGAAAAAGAGCGAAAAAAGAAAGAAAAAGAAGCAGCTTCTACAAATACCGATCCGGCTTCTTCAGCAACGACTACTGCACAATCCATCGTTGAAAAGGTCAAAGATCTAGCTATTTCCGCGACGTCACAGGCCGCGTCTGCACTTGGACTCGAAGACCCCGTCGCTGCTGCTGCTCCTAAACAATCGAAAAAAGAAAAGAAAGAAAAAGCCCCCAAGAATTCACAACCCGCTGCTTCGGCTACCCCGTCGACCATCTCTCCTGCCCTTATTGATCTCCGCGTAGGCCATATTTTGAAATGTATACCCCATCCCAACGCAGACAGTTTATACGTTTCCACCATGGCGGTAGGAGACGCCGAAGGGACGGAAAATACATCTGTGTATGAAGGGCAGGTATGTCGAACGGTATGTTCGGGCTTGAACGGATTAGTCCCACTAGCAGAAATGCAAGGCAGGAAAGTCGTCGCAGTGTGTAATTTAAAACCAGTCACGATGCGTGGAATCAAAAGCGCAGCCATGGTGTTGGCGGCGAGTCCTCGTCCAAACACAATCGCAGGAGGAGAGGAAATGACGGACGAAGAAAAGGAAAAGGAAAAAGAAAGGGAAAAGCATGCCGGGCCGGTAGAGTTGGTGAGTGTTCCCGCCGAGTCAAATGCTGGTGAAAGAGTCTTTTTCGATGGTTGGAATGATGGCGAGCCGGAAAAGGTACTTAATCCGAAGAAAAAGATTTGGGAGACCTTGCAGCCCGGATTCACGACTACTGTTGGTTTAGAAGTGGGTTTTGATTCAGTTGTAGTGGGAGACACGGTCTTGGGAGAAAAGGCAAAGAATGGTGGCGTGGCATTGTTAAAGACGATACATGGATTATGTAAAGTAAAGACTTTGACAAATGCGGTAGTACGATAATTTCAAGGTATCAATGTATATCATTATTGAACAAGTCTATGTCATAATTGTGTGCACACTTACTTTCTCAAACCTTGTTCTGGCGCCTCGGTGTGGTGCAATTGAGGACGCTCTTGGTTCCTCAGTTGTTTGTTCACTTTCTCATTGACCGTTTCTAATTCCTCCTCGCATTTTGCAAGTCGATGATTAAGCGCCGCTAGATTATCCTCGCAATATTCTTTTTCGGACTTGGCGAAATTCCTCCGTATTATCAGATCATCACGTCTTACAAATTTTGAACCCCAACCGATGTCTTTCGAGAGGAGGGTCGACTCAGGCATTTCTTTGTAAAGATATGAATTCGAGGCATTTCTCTGTTCTGGCTGCAGCTTCGCCAGCTGCTCCAGCTCCTCAGATCTGCTTTTTGTTCTCCTCACAAAATCACCCCATAATGCTGGTATATGGTTTCTTGTCACGAAAATGTCGGTCGGACGTGACTTGCCATAGTCCCTTCGTCGATTACTCCTAAAATAGCCCAACGTTCCATAACTTTCCTCAGGACGTACGGACCGCATGACTTCGAAAGTTTCTCTCCCTAGTTCGTCATTGAAGGCAAAAAACATATTCGACTCGGGTATGTAATCAATATAATCCATGGCAACTAGAAAACCGATCTTCCATTTTTTGAGTTCACCCTGCCACTCGACAACCTGCGATCTCCAGTCATTCAAGGGCTTCTTTTCACTGTTACAGTCATTCATAAGACCAACCAACCACTTGATGAATCTGCACGAGAGCTAGTTAGAAATGAAATTCACAGGAAATAGTATATTTCCTACCTGTCAAGATACTCTTTGGGTGTCTCATCGTCCAAGTGGTTGAAGTTAATTACTTTTTCTTTTTTCTTCTCCGTCTTGCTGTCTTGACTGGGACACTTGACACCTCTCCCCAGTAGCAGCCTATGAAAAGGCATTCTATACAACTAATATTTTGAAAATCACAGACGAGGTCTCAATTGAGAGAAAAGAAAAAGGAAAGGAAAAGACGAAGGTGAAGTGCCATCCATTTTATAGACTCCCTCAGTAGGATTTCAAGACAAAGCATAAAACCTCATGTTGGTCCAGTCTTGAATCTCGAGAAATTCAAGTCTCGATTCAAGTCGACGCGCACGGACGGTTCCAGAGTCGCAAAATCATGACTTATATTCCTCGTTACCTTCCGAAATCACAACAACGTGATTCGCTCCTCGATCATCACTTCTTGAACCTAGATAGAAAGATACGAAAAGATATGTTGATGGAGAGATGGAGGAGGATTTGAAAAATAAGCTTTTGCGGGATACGCTTACTCAGCTTCTCAAGACGTCGAAGGATGAAACCTAATTCCATTTTTGGACAATGTACGTCATACTGCAGAAGAATTCAAATTCGTGCAAGGGAGAGAAGATGTATTTAGGTTTGAGCGAAAGGGCAGACAAATCAGGAACAAACCTGACTAGAGCGACGAGCAGGAGCATAATAGTTTATGACGATAAATGTTTGAGTGATAGACATTATCGATCTTAATGGCGCATGCACAAGACTAGTTCCATGAATGTGGTATTCTGCTGCGATATATCTCTATATTTAATCTTTGTGCCCGACAAACTAAGCTGTCTTTGGACATGCAAGACTTTAGAGAGCGAGCGATCACCTGAAAGTATCTCGAACATAATTTGAGCACGTAAGATGTACCTGGAGGAAGGATGATCCATAGCAATGGATCTCCCGCATCGAGTTTCAGGACTTAGCTCAAACCTTATTATTTCTCCACACGTTCGTCCAGGAACTTTTTGGATTCAATGCCTTCCCCACCAAACATAGCAATCTGCAACTCTTTCTTTTTCTGGTAGAGGTGGTGGGCTCATATTGACATGTGTAGCAGAGATAGGATAAAATATGGTACAGTTTAATGTTATGTAAATGTTCGACACGCGAGGATATGTCGTGTCAACTTATATACAAGTTCTGAAGTTAATTTGTTGCGCTTACATCTTCACCTTCGATAACCAGATCATCAGGCACTGCGCGACCCAGAGCTTCTTTTCGATCTCGTTTCGCTGATTCAATTACAAGCGAAGTTTCAGCTCCTACGCCGACTTGACATTCGAATCTACCATTCATACGACAGCCCATTTCAACGATATTACCCCTCGACATATCTGCTTCGGCTGGACCAGCGCCGGAAAGCACAAGAGCGAGGAGTGTAGCTTCATACCATCTCCCTCTCACATCTTTACTTGAAATGGTTGTAGTGCGTCGAGTGATGCTTGCCGAGGTGATGGTTTGCTTTGTAGAGGCGGTAAAGGCATTGCGACGACGGAGATCTTCCGACAACCTTGATGGCAGGGTTGATATACTTGGGGCGGACTTATCTGTCGCAGAATACGTCTTGAGAGTATAAATGTCCCCTCTGAAATAGAGGAGTCGAGACTGAAGTGCTTTGTCTGAAGTGCGCAAGAATATAAATCTTATGTGCAGTAGTTCGCTTGGTGAAGAACGTAATCGAACAAGATCGTCACGCCACAGTCTTTCAGCACCGATGTATGCTCCTTCGTAGTAGGTTTCGGCTGGATTGTAAGACTTTGAAGGATCTCGAATAATTGGTTGAAAAGGTGAAAATGAAAGATCGATAGCTTTTGCTGCCAGAATTGATCCATCCACTTCCAAATCGCCGGAACCATATTTCCCTTGTTTAAGTCCGTTCCAATCCACTGCGTTGTAATCAATCTTGACTCCATTTAAATATGCATGTGTGAATCCAGGAATAGACCATGCTAACCACGGTCGAAGATGATGATCGCTCGAGACTGTGACTTGTTCTGGATGTGATAATGGATTAGATAATGGTTGTATAGTATAATTTGAAGCGTTTTGTTGTTCTGCAGTATTTGATTTCCACCTCTTGACAATGATTCCTATCCCCCATGCGGTACCACGACTGAACCAAACCATCTCACCCAGTCTGTAGATGTAATTATTGTAAGTGATGTCCAAACTATGGATTTCGTTACGTTGTATGGTTTCGGCGATTGGCTGTCCATCACCCACAGAGTTTCGTCTCGAACTAGCGGTCGATTTAGATGGAATAGTACTTTGACTGCCTTGCCGAGCATTGGACGTTGTCACGTCCTTGCTTGTTTTAGTTGGAGCAGGTTTTGACTTGGGCTCCTGTTTGGTGTCCAATTTGACTTCCTGCTTGAAACTCTTTTTCTGCTGTGGTATGACTGGTATAGCTGGTGTAACATCTTCCACATCTAGCGGACAACATATCTTACAACCACAATTATCGTTATCTCCACTTGCATCTGTCGCTAGCCATAAAAGATGTGGATAAAAGTCTGCTGGACTTCGATATCGCTTTTTACGACCTCCAGGATGTCCATACAGATATGCGTCTGTTCTGTCAATCTTCGGACCATTAACAGTCCCGCCTGACGCTACAGATGCTGTGTGATGTTCAAATATACGATAGTTCTCTGGCAATGCTGCTAGGATGTATGCGCGATCTAACTACACTTTAGTATTATGAAATGACTGAGACAGATAACTAGCGATATACCCTTTTCGACTAATTTGAGATCTCTCGCTAGCCATCCTCCCAACTTTCGCCTCCAGTCAAGATGCTTCGTTTCTGCACTATCGACAAGCACGTAGTGATTTGATGCGCCTTCTTTCTTCTGGAGCTGTTCTTTCGTCGGCTGATTTGGTTCAGATATTCTATGGCGTGCTAGAACCTCTACTCTTCCATCCGATCGTAGGACATACAGTGGGTAATAGCGACCCATGTTTCATGACGACGATTGATTTGGAGTTATGACACCTTGCTGATTGAATTTTTGAATAATCACAATATCAATGAGGTACTGTAATCACAGAATAGTTAGATGTGTAAAATCGAATAAATCACGTGCATAGTTTTAAAGTTTTTCAAATATATGCTTCTGGCACTTATAATTTACGAAATGATCTTATATTATGCTCCATAGCGACATATCACCTTGAGCTTCAAACATGTATCAAAGAGGACACTGTATTCTCCATCACTATTACAGTCCATCATGGTAATCGATTCAAGGATGAGGGGTTTATCTGTCATGAAATGACGAATGCAAGCAGCCATATTATTGCCTTATTCAACGTACGGGCAACCGTAGTTCATAGTTTCATTTCTATTTTTAGACTATCGTTAAGTATTCATCATACTATTTGAAACATATTTTCCAAGCACATAAAAACCAACGCACCTAGAGATTAAATCCCACTCCTCCCGTATTAGAGAGTGAGGTTTCCTTTGAGGTCTCTGGCTTGATTTTGACTGTTTCCGTCCATCTCATTGAAAGCCCGACACATGGACTCACATTTCTCTCAAACTGCATCAAAGACCCTCATAGAAGGTTGCCGATTTAGAATACGCCAGACGATCTGGTCCAATTCTTATATTTGATCATAACCAATCGACGTAAGCTTACGAAGCATTGCTCTTGTCATCTCTGGGATTTCTGATACTGATAGAGCAGAGGTTAAATTACCGTCGGAAGTAACGAAGTCAGGCACTAAGACAATATTCAACCCAGTGAATACAATCGAAAAGCAAGAAAGGATGGTTGACCCTCGGAACAAGGCGCACACATTGGCGCTTCAGGCTGGGAGGGAGAACGCACATGATGAAAGTCAAGGTTAGTATCACTAAAGTGCATGAATCCAGATCTGACTCAAATCTCGTAGTTAAGAAGCCCCTAATGACTCCGGCGCAAAAGCAACAACTATTGATCCAATCCTGTGCGAATTTGCAAAAAGAGGCAAATACATGGCAAGAAAACGCAAATGATTTGGAATCTCAACTTGCTGTGGCTAAAACGGAAATAGCGAAACTGGAAGATAGACTGAGATGGTCTAATATGCATGCTGCCCACCATGAACATAAAGTTCGCGATTACGAGGACAAATTGGCAGAATCTAACAATCACCTGGTTGGACTTTACCAGTATTGTGTAGATAAAGACTCAGAATTCAGTGCACTCGTTGTCGATATGTGGAATGCTCAGAATCCAGAGATGCCTATTCCACACAGGACGGAGCATCCGCATATGCAACGTCCATCATGAGTGTTCAACGATAGACTGAGAGATTTGAACTATACGATGCCACAGGCAGTTTGATGAATTTCAAGAATGTAATTACAGAATGCACTATGTTTAGCTTATACATCAATGAGCTCCACATCCTCCAACAAAGCAAACAAAGCGTATGCTATATGATGAGCATCCCAGTGTGAATGACGGTACTAACCACCCATATCGACGACACTTGGAGCGATCCACACAAGGCTTCGTTCGGAGTTTGAACTCCAAGCGCACTCTTGAATGTGTACCCCCTTGTTATTACCTCCAGCGGACAGGTAGTTCATCGAGGTTGAGAGGGTATACCCCCTATCACACCACCAGCACACCCGCTCATGTTATGCTAGTCTAGTAGCATGTTTCCAGCATATTCTCGTCATTCCGCTAGACAGTCAAGTATAGAACAGCATGCCTCCAATCACCCAATATGATTTCAGCTGAATTAAGCTCTACTCGTCACGGCCAATGGTCAATAACGTCAATTCCACGTCAGATTTACTTGCATCATCACAGTCCCTCCATCAAGGATGCTCGTATTGGAATCTAAAACATTGGGACAGCAAGGAGTCATGAAGGGAGTCACAAGGCCGACTGGAAGGAGATAAGTACCACACTGAAAAAGATGGACCATACGCAATGCATCGCTACAGAGCAGGTTGAATATGGAGATTATACTCGGCAGAGCATCATTCCTGCGCTGAAAGATTATACTACGTGTACGAGCAATTCGTCAATGATTGTCATGATCATGATATGCACAATACTACTCGCTACATGGGTCATGTCTATAAAAACTGAAACAGTAGCATGACAATAAAATCACATCAGAAATACTTTTATATTAAATTGCATGCGTCGCGTTGATTCTATTATACAGTCGTTTCTCCCAATCAAATGTTTTTATTATTATACAGCAACTCACCGGTAGAACCACGGAATTGTATTCTGCGTATCAAGATCCGGATCGCAAGAGTACGTCATATCCTCCGTCGACCACACGGCGTTGTTGTTATGAATCGAGTCGTGTCGGAGTGGATTACTATTATCTTGGTTCGTATTCGGAAAGTTGTGCGACGGTTGGTGCAAATTTGCATTGATAGGGTGCATACCCGACGGATTGTTCGTTATGAAATCTGATGCTGCAAAGTCTGCGACTGTGAATGGATAGAAATGTTGCTGGGGAAGATTATTATTCGGTGCGTCCAATGTGGGGTTAATGTTGTGCCATTCGAGATATTCTGGTCGTGAAATCCAGCTAGACTGCATATCTGCGACGTTTAGAGATGGGACGACATGTTGCTGTTGATTCATGTGGCTGTTGTGTTGGAATGAGGCACTATCTATAGGTTCCATCAAGTTTATAGGATATGATTGATTTGTTTCTAAAAGATTTTGTAAATCTTGTCCGTAACCAGACCAAGTTATGGATGAACCTGATTCAGCCGTTGGGATAGTCGCCGAACTCTTGAGATCTAATTTCGAAATGATATCATCAATGCTATGATCATGTCAGAGTTGATATGCACCGACACGTATCTAATAATCTTACCTTCTACCGGTCAAGCCTTCAATTGCATCAATAATATCCATCGAGTTACGTTTAGAGCAGAGTTGTGGTAATTCATCGGCAAGTATCATATCCGAGAGAAGTAACGCCTGATAATGAGCAGACTTTTGCGCCATCTTGCGAAGATGTCGACATAGACTTGAACATTCTAAAAGTACATTTAGAAACAAATGAAGAAACGAGAATAAAAAGACATACCGGCAAGGGTATCTAATATCAGATACGATGAAAGACCTATGATGTGACTTGTCCTTGAGATGATGGTGTTTGTAAATCTAACAACCTTTCGCCATTCACTTCGATCCTGTTTGCTAAACTTGATTGACGGGTTAGAAACAAACGTTTCGTCCTCCAGTAGTAACGAACATGCAGCCAGATAACGCCATGTCCAAGAGGTTTTGGACTTGCCATTGAGTGCTCCTATCGCCCATAAACGATTCGAAAGATCCTTGTCGCCGATAGATGAGCCCATGATTTGTGAATACTGTCTACTTGGTAGAAAAAGTTGCTCCTCTGGCTCTACGTTGATACGTTTCACAAACTCCTTGTATAGTGAAGTACAGAGTTGCGACTCGTTGTAATCTGCACCAGGCAGGTTTGGACTAGATTCATAACTAGACTTGTCTGCATCTGCATCATACGAGCTAGATTTCTGAGCGTGAAGTCAGTGTAAGTGAACAATGTGTAAACTAACAAAATACGGACCACCATATCAAATGGATCGTCTACCAGACCCGGATCATTAATGTATTGATCAGATAAAGCGGAAGACTGAGGTAATATGGCAAACTCTTCTGGAGGCTGATTAGGACACTCAACGTTACTACATCTCCTTTTATGGTCTTTGCGACGTGAAGTTTGGCGATGCATGTGAATTAACAATAGAGTAACTATCTTGGTCGTCAATGAGATATATGTGAAGAGCTAGAAGCATGGACATATGACAAGCAAATTGACAACTAATCAACTTTGAAACGTCAAAGATCGGATAAATAGAATAAAAGTCAAGATCTGCTGGATAGATATGTCAAAAGAACAATCTAGCGGTAAATATATGATCATTCACAATTCCTCAATAACTTGTGTATGCAAAAGGAAAAGGCTAAAAGTGATTGAAAGAACAATAGTGGGTGTAAATGAACTTCTGCGTTGGCGTGTGCAGCATAGAGAGCCATTAAATCTACCCGATACTACTCGGTCTATAGATCCGGGACATTGTGCCATGTATCATATCAGTCGAGACTTTCTAAGATGCATTGCGGCTGAAGCATGAAGACTGGCAGGTTTAAGAAAGAGAAAAAAATTGAAAAGGGACTAGAGAAAAGGAGTATGTTATGATGACGGCGAACAACAGCTCGGACAACGAATTATGAGAGCTGTGTCCGGATCCCTGAGAGTACTCGGGTAGCATTATGCAATCCATGTCAGGTTCAGCCCTAACCTGATCGACCACCTGCATAAAAGTCGCTGCCATACTTTCCCTCGAAATTTTCACCGTTTTATCGTCTGGTTGTCATTTGACAGCTTGCGATGTACACGAGACAGCAAATACATGCTTTGGACGTTGTTTTTTGCCACAAACTATGTTGAACCCAGTAATAATAATTACAAGAATACGTTTTTGGTCAAGATGAAAACATGTAAAGGGATTGTTGTCCCTAGTAGCATGGCACTAAGGATTGACAATTGTAACCTTTTACCACGCCTTATTATTATTTTTTAATATTGAAACGCACAAAAATAGTGGTCAATGTAAACATGTGCACCAGGTTTTCGGACCAACCTGCACAGCGGGTATGATCCAAGACCATGGAGTGACCGTGACAGAAGTTTCCAAGACTAAGGATTTCGCATATCTCAAATTAACTTCGACGACAACCATTGTTCAGGGAATGGAACCGGCAGATCCGGGGAAGTATTTTGCTCGACTAGAGCCACGGTACGATGCGGGGCAGTCTTTTACTTATTTCAAGAAGTTCTTTTGGTGGAGAGAATATAAAGCTTGGATGTTGCACGAGCCCATAGAACCTTTTCATATCACCACTAGAATTTTAAAAAGATAGCTGTCAGAATCGATGGACCACGCTTCTTAATTTCATTATTATTTTTTGGTTTGAAAATTTTCATCTGGTACACCAGTGCACTTTCTTCTTAAAGTGGCGTCAAGGATCGACGCACAATGCATTTCTACAATATTTGTGCCAAGTTTTCTAAGAGGATTTGATCCGTTGATATGATGAATTAGGGCTTTAGAAATGGAATCCATGTCATGGCACGAGGACAAAAACCGATACCAGAATCCAAATTTATGTTTATGAAATGTCGGTCAAAACAACAGCTTGTTTCGACGACACGTCGACAAACGCGAGCGAACCCGTTGACTACCGTAATTAGCCGCTCTACATTTTTATTCTCGCTTGAATGGTGATAGGAATCCTTGAGTTAATGGCGTATCAAAGATAAAGATACAGTACATGTTTGTTGCTGCGAACACTAGTCTATCTTTTCGAGATTATTGTATTGTCATGCCCCACCTCCTACCTTTTTCTACTCTAAAACTTGTTTTTCTTTTTAAACAACCAATATTTTTGAAAGTGGGGTACAGATGTAATGATTGCTGTTATTGATTACGACCCATTAAAATAATAAGCTTGACATATAATCATCACTGAACTATATATTGTTCTTCTACCATAGATCTAATCCCGACACATCGGGTAAAACAGGAGTAGTTATGATCAGCATCACTGTACCCTAGATCATAGTCCCCAAATATGCACGCTCTACCGTGAAATACCGTGTCATAATAGTGTTTTTTATTTTGAGTGATGTGTCAAATGAATAATAAAATAAAATAATTGAATGCTCCACAGTATTACTTTTTGAAGCTCGGGGCATCCGTTGACAAGACTTGCCGGTGGTACACGCCAATCGATAGCACATGCGAACGAAGAAGATTTTTCGAATATTTAAATGCAGCATCCTTGTCAAACCATTAAAAATACAGATTATTATAATTGTTCTAATTCTGATTGGCTACCAAAACGTCATTTGAAACTCGTACGTTTAGTTTTTAAAGTTCTTGCCTTTTCTAGACTTGACGTCGAACTATTTGGTAACATTTCCCCCAAACTTTATTGACATCAAGGCTTACCTCCAGGAATAAAAAAAAAAGAATTGATTTATTAAATAATAATATGCTACATACTTGCAGAAACATCGAGAAAACATGTCCGATGACGAGACTGATCCAGAATTACTTGAATTGTTAAGAATATCGTTGATGAAAAAGGCAAATCAACAAAACGAATGTTCTATTGCAGAACAGACTGGAGTTTTGAAATCTGCAGAATTCATCTATGACAATGCTATAGATGTTGCTCTAGAGCGTGAACGTATTGTTCAGGCTGCACATTCAATATGGAAAGATATGGAAGATAGATCATATTCCGCTAATAACTGGTCTTGCCATGAATTGCACCCAAAAACAAAAGATGAATCAACTTTGAATTTTATCTTTACCCTGGATCTACTGAATTTCAGCTTCTGGTCCGCACTACCCGAAAATAAAAGGTACAGTGTATGGTACAGAAATAAAAACTGGACAGGGTATTGGGGTTTGGTTGCATGCATCCAACGAGCATTGGATGAGGAAATCCCAATTACGACTCCCAAATTCTGGTTATCAAATCATGAATCTCTTGCGATCGATCCTGGCAATGATTCACCGGGTAACGATCGCAAGGACGGTAACTCTACTGAATTCATCACATTGGACGTGTTTAAACACATCTTCCGTGGTAATGGTGAAGAATCTATGCCCTTACTCGAAGAGCGGTTTCAGATATTGAGAGAAGCCTCTAGAATATTATTTACGGTAAGTTCATTTCCGAATGATGTACATAGATGAACTATTTCCATGATCTACGTTATAATGTGATGATTAATTATCGGTCTAGGAATTCGATGGTAGTGTCGTGACCCCTGTTGAGTCTGCAAACAAGAATGCTGCTAGACTTGTCAATCAGCTCGTACACCGCTTTGCTTCATGTTTTGACGATCAAGCCATTTTCCAGGCAAAAAAAGTAAAGTTTTACAAGCGCGCACAGATCTTTGTTGCCGATATATGGGCAGCATTTGAAGGAAAGGATCTCGGTGAGTTTCATGATATAGATTGTATCACCATGTTTGCAGGTAAGTCGCCAAAATCTCTAAATTATCCATAAAAATCCATGTAATTATGCCGATGATCTTAATGATTATGCATGTAGACTATCGTGTTGCACAACAATTGCATTCTCTTGGTTGTCTAAGATATAGTCCTACCTTGGAGCATACTATAAGATCTGAAAAGGAGATCGTTTCTGGGAGTACATGGGAATGCGAAATTCGAGGTTGTAGTATTTGGACCGTGGAATTGATACGGCGACAGATTGTTAGACTATACCCAGACTCGACCAATAAGGTCAATGCCATTCTGATTGACTTTTATTTATATGACCTTGCAAAGGAAAAGCAAGTAGAAAGAGAAAAGGACGAGATAGAAAATAGTGATGGGTGTGGCGAAGAAAAGTCTTTGATCCTTCCACATCATCGTACCAGGAGTATTTGGTATTGAATTGTGTATCAACAGAAACATGAATTCTCTCATTTGGATATGCCTCGTATCGCGTCTGCAGAACGTCGTATCACACTTTCCAATTACTACTATATGCATGTCATCTAATCACCCGGTGATTACTTGTGATCTCCGACCGATGTTTTTACTCATCCGGCTTCCGGCTTTGGAAATGCCGCCTTGATTTTGTTCTCCTAGAACATGATGTAATTTCTTCATCATCTCCCTTTCCCAAACTTTATACTCCTCCTTTTTATCGTATGATAACCAGTCCACCGCATCTTGAAACATTGTCCGCAACCCCGGTAGTAAACCTGCAGCGTTATCCTGATCATCATACATCTTGTTCTTATTCCTCACCGTCACTCTTTGTTTTTTCCGCACCACATCTCTCTCCACTCCTTCCATACCTTGATCATCATCGTTTCCACCACCATCCGCCATTTCGACCTCGTTCTCTATTCCATCTCCTTCTTTTACAGCCTCGAACCATTCTCCTTGCAGCCAACCTTCTTTCACCGCCGCCCGCAAAAACTCTTGGATACTCGACACCAAATCCCCATCCCCACCTCCTTCTCCATCGCCTCCTTCCACGTCATTCCTGTTCGTTAAAGGGCGGTTATCTAGCTTCAAGACAGCTTCCACGCACTCCACCGCTCTATCCCTCTGCGCCACGAATTCTTTCTCGTCGATAGTCTTTCCTACGATCTTAGCATTTATATACAGCATCAAAACAATCATCGACGCAGGGAGAAGCGATGGCGTCATCACGTCACTTTCCCCCCGCCCACCCTCTTTGTCTATTGGATTAGAACTGGGAATTAGAGAGGGGTTGTATTTTCTTATACTCAACACGTGGTTCAAACCATTACGGAGATGTGACACAACTTTCGGGCCGTGAGAGAATGATTTCGCTAACGAGGCGAGGAGAATCTCCGTCGACGCAGGCAGGGAAAAGGGTGGATGATCTTCCGTCCCAGATATCACACCGAGAGTTACTTTATCGTTAGTATTCCTCCCAGAAGCTCGTTTCTTCGACGGCGTAGATACGTCTTCGGAATCGTGAGGGGCTTTTGTAGAAGAAGTAGGGGTGGGAGACTTGTCGCGCTCTAGCTCTGATAGTTTCCGTTTCCGTGCCGTTAGCGTTCGTACGCTAGGTGATTCGTCCACGTCTTTCGTCCGCGCTGAGAGAGTGCTCGTGGGCGTTTGACGGCTCCGTGCGATTCTGGGAGTACCCGTCTTGGTAGGCGTAGACGGTTGACTACCCAGGGCTAAAACGCCTTGTAGAAACGTGAGGAGTTTTTTGTAGACCCGTGGCTGACAGGGCGGTCGAGCGGGGTGGCTACGGTCGAGGTGAAGTCGGGATTTTAATCTAATTTTACCTATGAGTACTTGATCGTAATGTATATAAAACCATTCAATCCATGTATCGTGTAATAATCAAAGTATAATGTGCTCGTGGGACTGAAAGAATGTATGCAAGATAATAATAGTCGACAAACGGGACACTGAAAAACAAACACGACTTTTTCAAAAACAATGATAAAGTAGAGTATTGGAGAGATAAGACGTACCTATCACAAGCAATATCTGCACAAGCATATATTCTACCTATTTCCTCTTCTGCCTTTAATTGAGGCGCTTTTGAGCGTGATTGTATCAATATGGAATTAGCTAGACTTGTTAGTTCTGGAGAGATGACGTTGATAGTGGGGAGTAATGAAGTTAGTGCTTGTTCTATTGGAGTCGGCATCGCTTGTCACTATGACGGGAGTAGATCGGTGATACCCTTTTGTATATCATCATCGTGAGTAGTCTCAAATATCGCTGACGAGACGCGTGACGTCATTTTACGATTTATGGAATATAGATATGAAGTGAAAGTGGTGGGTCATGAATGAATGCGTTACTTTCTATATACAATACTATACAGATATCATATTATTATCTTTGTCCAGCCAAAGCTTCTCTTCGTTTCAACTTGTCAACTGTTCTTTGCAGAGCGATTCGTACTTCACTTCCTTTCTTGAATTCACTCAGATCATAATATTTTGGAGCGATATCCTGTAGAATGTTAGTGTGGATCAAGTGCGATAGGCAAAGAATATACATACTAATAACCAGTCTGGTTTGACTGCAGTGACAGTCCTTATATAATTCTTACTCGTGAGAACAAACTCGTTATAAACAACCCATTCGGCATCAGTGCCAAGGACTGTTGAGGGATGTAGAAGCACACTCTGCTCATCCTTGACCGTAGTGTACGTCTTTCCACTTGATTCTCGCTTAGCAACCTGCATAAAGAAACCACTGACCAAAGCTCTACGTATGTTTTCATAATACTTTTTATCTTCAAAAGGTGTACTCATCAATTCCAATTCATTTCTTTCCATAATTCGCTTTAATTGTAATCGCACGTTATCTGCTTGTTGTAATGCTCTATATGACAGGAAATGATCGTGACACCATTGTTTTGGATTTGCTTGTGCTGCTGGTGATTTGAAAGCGTGATAGACATTGAGCATTGACAGATGATCTCCATCAGGATGAGCGAATAGATCCTTCATTTCATCTGCGCGCTTACGTGCTGCTACTGGACGAACAAATATTTGTGGTACAGAAAGAAGGGCGGTCAAGGACAACATCTCATTACTGCAGTAAAATTCTGGTGAACTTATTAGCATGACGGCCAAGGCAGGATCAAGTGGAAAGTCTGAAGCTAGACGTCCAAGAGCAGTCAATTCTCCTTCGTCATCAAGACATGCAAGATAGTTTAGTTCTTCCAAAGCTCGCATCAGAGTTTCAGGCGCTGGTGGATCCATCAAATCAAAATGTACAAGATCGTCAACTCCAAGCTTCTTCAGTTCAAGCACAGTTGATGACAGATTAGACCGTAATACTTCTGGATATGATTGTTCGATAAGTTCTTTCTTGAACGCAGTTTCAGTATAGAGTCTGAAGCACTTTCCAGGTTTCGTACGACCAGCACGACCAGCTCTTTGTTGTGCAGAAGCTTTGGATATAGGTGAGACCAACAAAGACTCTAGTCTTATCCTCGGATTATAAACCTTTTGCTTACTGAAGCCTGGATCAATGACATAGACTATTCCATCAATTGTCAAGGATGTTTCAGCTATATTCGTCGACACAATACATTTTCGACCTGGTCTTCCACCAACACGAAGAGCTTTTGGCGCTGGGTCGAATATCTTTTGCTGTTGTTGTGGAGGTAAAGTACCATATAAAGGATAACATTTTAGTGGTCCAGCATCAGCTTCACGGATCATCTCGTCGGCTTCTAAATTAATCTTTCGACATGCATCTTCAATCTCTTCTTCACCAGTCAAAAACAGCAGAATATCTCCCTCTGGCTCCGTAGCATGTATTTGTAGGACTGTACGTATAGCAGCTTCTACATAATCCTTTTCAGGTTCTGGTGTGTAAAATACTTCGACAGGATGTGTTCGACCCGGAACAGCAAGTAAAGGCGCATTCATAAAATACTTTTGGAACTTCTGAGCGTCAAGCGTGGCTGACATGATAATCAATTTAAGATCCGGCCTTCGTTGAGCAACCTCTTTCAATAAACCCATGAGTATATCTGTGGCTAATGTTCTCTCGTGTGCTTCATCCAAAATTATGGTACTGTATCGTGTTAAATTATGGTCATTCATAGCCTCTCGTAGTAACATTCCATCCGTCATATACTTCATTATCGTTTTTGGACTTGTCATATCCTCGAATCGTATACTATATCCAACTTCTTGACCCAGTTCGACATCCATTTCTTGTGCTACACGCTGAGCCACTGACATAGCCGCTACTCGTCTAGGCTGGGTACAAGCCACCATTTTACCGTTCAATTGTGGTAGATCATCGTACAACACGAATTGCGGAATTTGAGTCGTTTTTCCTGAACCAGTTTCTCCAACAAAAACGAGGATTTGTGATTTTTGGTACATTTCTAAGAATTCGTCTCTTTGCAATTGTACAGGAAGATTTCTTCTCGTCTTGAGTATACTGAAATATCGATCTGATAACTGTTTACCAGTAAACGGATTGAGTGGTCCATCTTCTGCGATCTGAGCCTGTTTTGAAGTCGTCGCATGTTTTTTGAAATTTGTCAAACTGCTACTCCCTTTTTTCTTGTCATATCCGTCATTATTATCGTGCATGTGCGCCAGGTACGGGTTTGAACCAGGATCCATCTTTTGTCTCTTGGCTGGATTTTGATCTGCCATCATTTCAATTGAGTTTATGTTACCACTGTGGCGGTCGATCGCTAATCAATAAACAGAAATGTTTTTAAAAATCATCCTCTACACCAAAGTCTTGGCAATGATGACATAGTGGGGCAACCACCTGCTTGGCAGAGCGGGGCAGTACAAAACATGTTTTTCCCTCTTCAGGTCATGATTCATCCTATGTCCACTCATACCAGGAGGATATAGCGTGAATATGACTTTTACAAAACAATTCATCTTAATATGTCTGGTCGGGGTGGTGCTTTGGGCAGGCCATGCAGAAGCTTTTGGAGCAGGCAACATTGCTTCAATTTCAAAGGTTGAAGGATGTAATTATCGTCATGGTGATATCGAAGAAACAGCTCTCAAGACTATTCGAGCACTTGGAGGTCATAAATGGACATCAATGATGATCAAACGTGTATACTTTGGAAATTGGCTTCGAGATTATTCACAAGCAGTGGATGTGGGAACACTTACTATGGTACAAGCTACATCTATTCGCATTCTGGTCTGGTTTCTTGCTTTTATGAGTTTTGGATATGCTACTGGTGAATTTGAAGTCACGGCCGAAAGATTGGGCTGTTATAGACCGGAAGAGCACATTGACAACCCAAAAGATTATGCAGATAACCAAGATGCTCGCAAATTTGACAAGAGATTAAGGGGTCCAGTGTCCCGTGAGGAATTAGAAGTCGATCCTCGGACTGGGATGAAGAATTATATTGCCAATGAAAATGGTAACTGGGCCACATCATCGGGTTTTGTCAAGTACAGTTTGGAAAGAAGTATCCATTTTGGTCGTCTCTACACAAGTGGCCCAAATCGTGGTCGAGAGGAAGATCTATGCGAAGCTCTACGTTGTCTAGGACAAGGCTTACATTGTCTAGAAGGTATGTCTCTATAAGGCTGTGCTCAACCGTCCTATTGGAAACTAACACAATCAAGATTTTGGTGCACATACTCAATATGTAGAACTCGTACTTCGAGAACTTGGTTTCCACAATGTATTCCCACATGTCGGTTCATCAACTCAACTAGAATTACGAGGCAAGCAAGTTTATCCGTTAGTTACAGGAACATTCGGTGGGGTAGATTTCCTTCACTCTGTATTGGGTGAGGCATCTGATCATGTAACTCAATCTGAAGTGGATGATGCACAAAATGTTCTGGGGCAAGCACAAGCTGGCAAGAGAACCGCAGGAGGTAATACGGCAGATCTAGGTGCCTTGACTGGACTATTAAAACTTGTTCCTGGCACTGGCGATTTATCAAGAGAGGCAGAAGATTTACAAAGAAGCGCGGATGAGCAGACAAGAGGAGGGAATATGGGAGCCGATGATAATTACAGCGCAGATCGATCTTTCAATCCAGGAGCCATGTTTAACAGTATGACTGGATCTGCTGATGGCTCAAAAGTTCCTACAGACCCTGAGGAGATTATTAAAAAGATTTATCCTATCCTACTGTTCCGTGACAATGTTGTTCGAACGATCAGTAATATTATCTCCAAAATCCCGGGATTGGAGTCAGTCGTGGATAAAATCACAGAGACTGTCACGTTATTCGTCATGAGACTGATAGCACCATACATCCTTCCATTAATTGCCACTGCATCTCAAGGGTTGAAACAAGGTAGTAGTGCAGTTGTTGGTTCAAGTGCTCAACAACAATATGTTGTGTTTGATAATCCACACAGTACTGATCCGACACACAGCATGGTAAGTGTCTTTTCATGTTCACCTGGTCAATACTGTTCCTATCTAATCGTACATAGCTGTCGAAAGACCACTTTTCCAATATTCTGAACCCTCCTGCTGGAAGAATAGCTACTGAGATTGTAAGATATGTGGCACCAAGGGTGATATATGCTTGGGAACACCCTGATGTACCTGTACATCAAGTCACAGCTGATGCGGTTCGTGTATTTCATCATCCGGCAATGAGGGATATGAATTGTGAGGTTCATAGAAATATGTACATGGTGGTAGAACAATGGGTCAATGGCTTGAATGACCGCGGTCGGGATTTAGAACATCTACTAACCAGAGAGAGTGTCCGAGCTGGCAAGAATCACAAAGCAGAGAAGACGCCTGAAGGTGGTATACCGAATCCGTTTGGAGGGCCTGGTGCTGTTTTAGGAGGTGGAAGACGTGAGATATCCACTGATGACTCAAGTGATGTAGGTCCAAGCGGAGGTTATTCTAGTCAGCAAAGCTATGCTCAAAGTTCTGGCGAGAATACATACAACAAATCTGATGCATCATATAATAGTTCTTATAACAATTCTGGGGGTGAGTCGAGCTACTCGCGTCCAGCACAATCGACGTATGAATCAGGTGCTGCTTATGGTCAGGAAGCACCGCCATATGGTGTGCCCATGTATGGTAACAATCAAGCACAACCACAAATGCCACAACAAGAGTATCCCGGTTATGGCGGACAATCTCAAGGTTATGGTGGTCAACCCCCGTCTGGCTACGGTCCTTCAGGAGGTTATGGACAAGGAGGAGGTTATCCAGGACAGTCGGGTGGTTATCCAGGTCAATCAGGAGGTTATTCTGGATACTGATTTTGTAGCTTGTTAATTTTCGCTTTATCGAAACATACTCAGTCACGTGTTACGTCATAATAAATTTCAACCTCATGTCATTGTGTTGAATGCCCATTCTTGTTTTTGCCTGTCGTTTGATAAGATCGAATTAGAATCCTCCATGACTCTTATATAATAGTAAAATACATACATCTTCATAATGGCCGATATAGTTCGAAATCCTCTCACTGGCAAAATAGCCGAAGTAGTCAAACGAAGTCCATTTCGACTTGGTTCAAAACCTATATATCTGTACGTCCTTGTTACTGACTTTACTCGTTGAACAATCTCCTAACATTGTTTCATCAGCCCAAACTTTGCCATAACACTCCTTCGCACACCACGACTTTCCCCCTTCTTTGCGCAATTCATAGTCCCTCGAAAAATGAACAAACTCGACCTCCGAGATTATTTATTCAACGCCTACTCCGTCGTTTCTCTCAACATTACTTCTCAAACCCTCCCTCATCCCGTCTCCTCCCAAGGTAATCCCAACAATCCAGCGCCCCAACGCGGAACATTATACCGTCCCGCACCGACCAAGAAAATGACCGTCAGACTGTCCGAGCCGTTCTATTGGCCCGAAGAGCCGACGGAGGAGAAACTAGAGGAGGACTGGAATAAAAAGACATTTCAGTCAGCAGAAGACGCGAACGAGGCATTTGGGCAACGGAAGCGGAGAGAGGCACAGAAGATTTTTGTGGATAAAGATAATATCAAAGAGATGAGGATTCAAGCAAAGAGGTTGTTGGAAGGGAAAGAGAGGTGGGAGCCAGGGAGGAAGTTTACGGGGAGTTGGTCGTTTAGAGAGGGGGATAAGTCGAGGATGAATGCGGCGGTGGTGCAGGGGGAATGATTTTACGAATAAAAAGTCGTGCGTGTTATATAGATAGTACATGTTCTGCTACTATATTTGGTCATATATCTGCCAAGATGCAATGAGTCTTGTAGATTGATTTGCGAGGTAGTTCATCATATAAATTGTACATATTGAGACCTGATTCGAGTGACAATTCGACTTGAGAATGGTACTCATCGGTGCCAAGAGGTTACCAAAGCTGGTACGGTCTTCAACCTTGCTCGTTTCTGTGTTTGGATCCAACCCGCGGTCGGGACGGCCCGTCGATCTCGGCAAGTCTTGGTACATTCAACGGAAGATTCCGTCTCACCCCCATTTATGTTTTCTGATGGGTTTTTGCTAAGTGTGATTATTTATGACATGTATACGAAGAAATCTATAAAGTCCAATGAATGATATTTTAGGTTTCGAGCGTAGTAGTATTGTATGAAATACAGGTGATTTATTTCGCCACTGTCACCACAGTCTGAAACAAGCGACATTCAACCTAGGGCTCATCGCCAAGAAATTGGCAAAATTTGGCAGTCCACAATCTTGTTCTTTTCTGCACCAACAGCCTCAGCAATCCGTTGACCAAGGTTGAGCTTATCAAATCTCCCCACCAAGATTTTCGCATCGCCTGAGGTTTCACTCATCTGAAACAGCGTTGAAGGCCGAGTTCGGACTAGCGACATTTAAGCTTCATCCTTTCTTGAAATTAAGGCAAGTTGCGACTTCGAGCGCAAAGTGTTTACTCAAATCCTGAAGGATTCGATGGCTCCCCGAGCCGGTCATCTCAGTGGAAGTAATACCTTATATATACTGACATCGCGGACGCAGCTCGCGTTTCTACCAGAGCATTACATTTCCAAAATCTGGTTACACATAAAAATTTTTATACTAACAATAAATTCTCCCTCGCAGTCGCATATTTGAATGTCCAGTTCCAGTCAAAACAATCACAGAGACTCTGGAGACCAGCAGCTCTCACATAGGTATCGAACCTCTGTGTACGGCTCCCATGGCTTTGAGTCTGCATTCGCAAATACCACTTCACGGAGAGCGTCACAGGAAGGCCAGATGCCACGCGATCCAGGTGATCGTCGTCTTCCTGAGTACCACAGCGTTGAGCGACTACCACTGTATACAGATTTTGACCCAGAAGAAAGGCCATTAACTCAAGATCAGCAGGAGGGGCGTCTTTTGCATCAGTTGAACCGTTCTACCGAGCACATCAATGCGGAACATTCCGCGCCGCCTCAAATCATCAGAAGTGGATCCGACCGTCGTCGTTCCCGTGGACCCCGGGCGGATCCCGATGATCTAAGGAAGTATCTTGGACTACCAGTACTTCCTCCATTGGACGCAGCAAGTCAACTATACCGGCGCCACTCTTACCAATCGTCCACCGAGCGCGGGGACGAGCCTTTGCAGAATCACCAATCAGCACTACATCAAACAAGATCATCACGGAATACATCGGTCTCCCCGAGTCGTCAGTCTACTACACGTCGCCTGGCACGTGCAGCAGCTGATATAGGCTCACGTGCAGGATCTACTATCGGCTCTCGTGTAATTAGAAATCAATCATTTGGAGAGTTTCGGAGCTCGTTAAGTCAAATGGCCGGTCCGCCTTGGCTTCCCACTATCTCACGAAGTTCCAGTAACTCCAGGACAGGCCCCGATCAGCGAGAACAAACATCATCTCTTTTTTCAGGGCCCCTTTCAGCGAGCCTGCTACATGTTGTAAATCACCTTGGAAGACGGTCCAGTCAGAGCGCCCGAGCAACTGGATATCTGTCACCTGATGGAGAACCGGTTCTACAAGGCGAAAGTCGAAGTGCAATCAACTCCAGTCATGGGTCACGTGGATCAAGCACTTCCCGGTCTCGCCGCATTTCTCCCCCTCCAGACCTTTCGCATGCTACAGGTGACCAAGAGAGTGGTTTAATGCAAGACGGTCGTGAGGTCCCTTCTGCGATAGCACAGGTTTTGGGACATGGCTCTTCGCCACCGCACATATTGGTCTACCGCGATTCTTTGGATGATGTAACGAATGGCCAAGCAACAGCAGAACCACGAGGCCGTCAGGAAAGAAGATAATAACAACGTCGTTAGATTATGTCTAGCTCAGTAGTGCTATAGCATCAAACTAGAGTACCTCTCTAGGGGAAATTGAGCGCTCAGTATAGTGTACGATAGAGAAGAGGGAGCTCAAAGGCAAGCTTGTGCTCAATATCGTGCAACTGACGTTGTGTAGTGGCGATGATCTATGATGTGCAGTATCAAAAGTAACCTATGTCTCTGATTTCAACATCACTAATGTAGGCATATTATGTTTCACAGAAATGGGTTCTGTGGGCTTCCCTTGAGTTATACTAAAGGTAAGTGTATACGATTTTACGAATATACGATTATGTGGCAAACGAGAAGGCGTATTAATGATAGATAATGTGCATGTGACTTCCATAGTTGTTTTTAGTTTGTTTATAGGAGTTATGTTATGTTATAAATCTTGCGTGAAACCTTTTATACATGCATTACAGCCCAAGTACTATCGTCGACCGTAGGATAAATCAATCCATGGGCCTGAAGCTCTTCTCCACCTTTATACACCTCTGCCACATCAATCTTCAACGCCAACGCGATAGCTTGAACATGCAAACCTTCATTCGTCTCTGGAGATCCCTTCATATATTCAAACACCTTTCTCGCCGTACTCGACATATTCCTCACTACGTCCATGTCCGCTGCATTCCCACCTCCACTCATCGACTTTTCTCCCGTCTTGTCCCCCGTCGGTCCACCTTTGCTTAGTTGCAAATGCACCGCCGTACACTCCAACAAATGATAATTCACCTCGTTCATATCCTCAATCGGCCTAATCACATGCGCCACCACATGTCTTCTTCCAAAATGCTTTATCTTTCCCCAACAACGCACGTAGATTCCTTCTTTCAGCCGTCCGACCATCCCGCTCTCTTGCCCCGCTCCCTCGTCGCCTCCCATTCCATTGCCGTTTGCGTTCGGGTCGTTCCAGATCTTCACCTCGATCGTGCCGGTGCCGTCGTCGACTTTACACGTCACGTTAGTCGACTGGTGCGAGATGTTGCGGATCTGTCCGACGAGCGTGACTTGTGTGCATTCGTTGTCGTCGAGGATGTATGTGTCTGCGTCTGGATCTGGAAGTTCGGCCATGTGGACTTGTTTGATCGTGCATGGTCGGAGGGTATCTTTGCCGTATTTCTACAAGTCATCAATACCAGAACCAAAAAAATGAGGAAAGAAGGAGAGGTGGAGAAGCTTACGCGTTTCGCATTGGGGGATTCTTGACTTCCAGGCATGAATCCTCCTCCATTGGCTCCACCTTGCGCACCGTACGAGGTATATTCGTTTCCGTTGCCGTAGTCTACTACATCAGTATGGAATAATAGAGAATATTGTGTAAAGACGTACCCATATCGGAAATGTAACAGGTGGCGAATCTATCTATAACAAATCAAAGATGTCACAACATGTGAAGTGCAAACAGAGTACTTTTAAAATAATTAAAGGTAGACGCGTTTTAAGACGCGTGATGGAAATTGGTTTATAAACTCCTCACGTGATTTGGATCTTTCTGACTAGACATCACATGATCCGTGGATCACACATTCCCCTGATGATTCACTTGGATCTCAATGAAGTTCTATCGGTCAGATAAGGTAACGGGGAAGCAAATAGCTACTGTATAACGCCCGAGTTAAAGCAATGTCATTTTATTGCTTCACTACATTTGAACTAGACAAAACTACATGATCGACTTGGACGCACATATACTTGAGATAAGTAATGCTAATCAAATACGACTCATTCTTTCCAAATGTTCAAAACTTCCACTTGCTTGACAAAGTGCTCTAAAAGCTCCTCGTGACTTTTTGAGCAAATCACATGGTCTACCTACTTCTTCAATTCTACCTCCATTCATCACAACTACTGTATCGTAATCAATTATGCTTTCCAAACGATGTGCGACTACCAATATTGTACATTTCAGATTACCCAAGATGTTCTTGACTTTTTCGGAGGTTTGTAAATCAATCGCTGCTGTGGCTTCGTCGAGAATAATTATACGTTTCTTCCTTATTAAAGCTCTTGCTAGACAAATTAATTGACGTTGTCCCATTGATATATTAGCTCCACCATCATGAATATCCATGTTTAGATCTACAAACACAGCCTTGTCACGTTGTGACTTGTCTTCTATAGCTTTTCCATTCGTCAAATGGACTGTAGTCAAAATGTCATGTATATCATCATCTTTATGAATTCCATCCGGATCAATGTTGAAACGTAGTGTTCCAGCAAACAAAGTAGGATCTTGTGGTACATATGCCATACTTGATCGTAATCTTCAAGACTAATAGTAGATATATCCACATCGTCTATCTTAATCATACCAGATGAGGCGTTTACTCTTCTTAAAAGTGCCATGACTGATGTAGATTTTCCAGAACCTGTTCTACCTACAAATCCAACTCGTTCGCCTGGATTAATGACAAGATTGATATTTGTAATGACTGGAGCAGAGTTCAACCTATAACTTGCGGTGAAATCGACAAATTCAACACGACCACATTTTGGCCAGTTTGCTTCAAGTATGGAATCTTGATTTATCAAAGTCGATTCTTCTTGGCCAACTTTTTGCATGTCATGTATACGACCAACACGGGAAACATCACCACTCAGAGAAGGACACTCCCATTGTAACATCATCACGTCATCTCCAAAGCGCGATACTTGTTGTATACTATATGCAATAGCTTCTATTGGCAGTCTTCCTATACACCAAACACCAATACTTTCAACCATCATTCCTACCGTGGCAGAAAGTAATATTTGTCGCATATTTTGATAATGACTCACAGCTTCCCTTACAAGTTCGACTCTGTAATAATCATCTATACAATCCTTGTTCATGTCAGAAAACCTTTCTACTTGACCATATGCTCGAATTGTCACGAGACCTGATTTGGTATATCTATAACTCTGATCGAGTTTACCGTTTGTCAAAGCTTGTAATTCTCCTAGGTCTTGTGATGCTCGAACAAATAGGTTTGCCAGGTACAAAAAGATGGGAGTTGACAGAATGCTTGGTAGGAGAAATAACGGACTTGATCGAAAGACACTCGATAGAGAAAATACAATTTCCGACACATGTACGACAAGATTGTGACCTTGGGAAGGAACAGAATGATCTACAGAAGACATATCATTCTGAAATCGACTTAGTATTGTATTTTGACTTGTAGCATCCAAAAATTCAAAGTTCGCACCAATTATTGCTTGAGATAACTTTGAATGCTCCTTACGAGACGCACGGATAGCTCCGAAATCTGTAAGCATACCTTCGATTTGCTCAGTCATAGCTGATGAAAGACATAATATGCCATATATGATTAGGTACCATTTGATAGAACCATGGGCGGATTTATGGGCCATATCTGGTAGTAATTCATGTTGTCGACTGCCTAATTTGATCATCCAATATTTGAGCATCAAAGGTAAAACGCTTCGTGCAATAAGAAACATTGAATGAAGATTCCAAATGCTAAAAGAAGCCATATTGGTCATATAGTTCAAAATTGTAATCCACGTAGTTTCGCGATTAGTTACTTCTGCTTCAACTTTGTCATCGATCTTTTCAATTTTCTCTTCGGCTTCTATTAGAGTCTCTTTCTTATCAATTTCATTTTCAAGATTATGTAAATTATCCACGATAGAGATGTCCGCATCTTCAACGTGCATATTATGTGTAATGTTTTTGACTCGACCAGATTCAAGTTCCACGACTAGAGCTGCTTTCTTGATGAATCGATCTTTTTGCAAGCATACAAGTATACAAGTTCTATTTCGCATAAGCGGTCCACAAATCGCATTTTGAAAAAGCCAACTTGCCGTATGTGTGTCAACAGCCCGAAATGGATCATCGAGTAACAGACATTGGTGAGGTGAATACATCGCTCGAGCCAATGCTATTCTATGTTTCTGACCACCAGATAACAAAATACCCTGAGGTCCAATCATAGTCTCATCGCCTTCGGGGAACGTCTTGAGGTCTTCTTCAAGAGCGCAAGCGTGAAGAGCAAGTTTATAACGTTGCGTATCATACTCAGAACCAAACAAGATGTTTTCCTTGACACTAAGATCAAGCAGCCATGGTTCTTGAGCACAAAATGCTACTTTTCCATATGGCATCAATACATTTCCACTACAGAGGTTCATTTCGCCAAGAAGAGCGTACAACATGGAGCTTTTGCCCGAAGCAATAGAGCCAGTAATGATATTAAGTTGACCGCGAACAAATTCAAAATTTAGATCATGGAGAATATATGACTTGTCTGTTGAAATTACACTGGTCGTCCATGAGCAAGTAGCATGCGCAAACCCTAGCTTTTCTTGATGGAAATCCTTGTTTTTTGCCTGATCGTCATATTTCTGAGTTTCTTCTTGATTCAAGAAATCGACTATCAATCTTAATTGTTCAAGACCAGATCGCGTGCTTCTAAAATTCCTAACTAGTCTATCAAGAAAATTCTCCAGTCCGGACAAAAGAGATACTGTAATGAATAACTTTGCAGTACTGATGGACGACGTATTGAACAAGGCTACAGTGGCAATGGAGCAGTACGCTACTAGACGACTTCCAAGATGGCCTAGAGTATCTTCTAATGTTCGAAAGCTGTTCGATTGACTAGTATATGACAATCCGGCATCGCGAGCATCTCGTAGCTTCTTTATCATTGCTGAAGCGAGATCGGCCAATTTGATGACATGTATGTTCTGCAGTACAGATGCTTCGAGTGAAGCCAGCGTCTCTGAAGTGTATTCGTCTTGCCTGCGTAAATTCCTTGTGCGTCTTGCAAGCACAGAATTGATAAAGGAAAAGATCGCTATGACGAGCAAACCAAGAACAGAGCTCGGACCGATGACCGTATAAAGCAATGATAAGGATGACACAAAACCCACCGGAATGTCAATACAAAGGTAGCTGAGTGAGCTGATCGAACTAGCGACCTCAGAAGCGGCAAATGAGTGTAACTCATACACTTGACCTTCATCTTGGACATCCTTACTATCGTCTGGTGAGAGTTGTTCTCTGTAGCATTTAAGCCGGAGTCGCTTCTCGTATATCGAATTTGATAGATAGATATCGATTCGAGGTGCAATCTTGGTCTTGGTAATCCATCCTTTTACTGTCCAGATTACATAACCAAGATTACTGAAAACGAAAGATAATATAATGTAGCGCCAGGCCGAATGGCGCTCATTGGTAGATCTTTCGTCAAGACAGTCCAATAGTCCATTTTGTATCTGGACAAAGGCTATTTGCTTTATACTTCCCACAAGTTCCCAAGTAAAGGCAATAAGAAGCCAATAACTATTGTCCCAAAGAATCTGTGTAAGAAACGCCTTCACAAATCTATGACATGATTGATCAGCATCGCTCAGATGTGCGTAATACTTAGTGTACTTACAGTGGTTTATTAACTTTGGTCTCGATATTGTTGATATTTCTGGCGCTTAGCTCCCTCGGCGTTCGCCATAAACTTTCTAGTTTTACGTTTCCATTGCCTTTGAGCTCAAGCAGGAATGAACTTATCCAAGAAAAAGTGATACGAGAATATAGACTAGAACTATATTCAGGCCAAGCCTTTTTGTCGTGCTGTCCATCGGATATGGCAGCAACTGTAGATGCTAGAATAGATCGTAACAGGATCAAACCAGCCAATTGAAGGTCAAATTCATACATATGCTCGATCTGGCAAACATGATGAAGAATTTCTATAGAGTTTATCGCTAGTGAATGTAATAAGATTGTATCATTTGTTGTCCCTTGAGATCTGATCAAGCTCAAAATGATGGAATATAATAGCAATAAAAGTCTACCATTGTCTTTCACAACGCTGAAGTCAAACACGAATGAGTACCACACATTCGTTTCACTCGGACCAATAATATTCGCTAGGGTTATGCCTAATAGAATGATCTCTAGCAATGAGGCAAGTGAAACATTTTGGAAAAAGGTTGTTCCGCGCTTAACTCTATTTGGAGATTGAGGTTGCAATTCTGATTGATAATGGACAGATTGAGCTCTGGAGTCTGATTGATGATGGACAAATTGACTTTGGGACCCCTTTTCAATTTTGTTGTATATCAAGCTGGACGCAGATAGAAGAATGGCGTATAATGGCAAATAATTGCCATACTGCTTACTACAACCGTCAGCCCAGAATTCGAGATAAATCCTAACAAACTTACTGCATGAAATTTACAGCGTAATATGTCATCGTGCCAATTATATGAATGTCACGAGGTCATGATCATGGCGTAAGTTTACATTGATCTCCAGGCGACAACATTTTCAGAACTCAAGGTTTATACTCTACCCACACGCGGGCTTTATACACTGGATCGGCCTCCTGGATGCATGAGATGAGTCATACAACCTTATGTAATGATCTGAACCAAGTAAAAATTTGAATCAAAAGACTTTTTCAAGCACAATAGAATAGAGACTCCCACGTTTGCTATAATCATTGCCTCAATCGAGTTTGACTAGACAACTGACCTCCATTTGCTCCAACTTTGTCTGCTTCAAGCTACTCTAGGTTTATCATTGGACGCCGTATCCTATGTTACCCCGCATTTTAAGCGGGACACGCCCTTATTTATGCTACCTCACTTTTATTATATTAGTGGGATACTGTAATAAAAAGTGCCCTAGAGTGGTAAACATTGATAAAAGGGTTTGTAATCTTGTCTTGTTCTAGAAGAGATCCAATGTTCTTGCGTCGAGAAAGCCATACTAAAGATGTTTAAATTATATTATATTTGTATTTGATCATGATATACTTATGTACGCTTGTAAGTAGAGGAACAAGGTTCATAGCATTCTTACGTTATTGCAGTCATACAAATAGTGAAGAATTTCTAATATCCGAAAGGCTTTGGAAAAGATGTGAAGAGTGTTGATATCAAAGTCATGACTCGCAGGATTCTACCCATGCCTCGTGTGAACGCACAGGTATCAAATCACGATGTATGATACAAGACTAGATCGAAGGGAGATATACGAAAACAACTACTCGTTATGGCCACTAGCACTTCGTCTCTGATCCTATTGATAACCAACAGAGAGGGCCTTACATCAAACATTTTTAGGAGCCTCCTCCTCCCCAATTCGGGGTGATTGAACTCTAAAGTAGGGTCCGCCGTCCTGACATCAACCTCGGTAGATCTAATTTTCAAGGTTTTCGCGCCCGCATTCCCATCTGTTGGTATACTATTATTAGGATTTCTTTCATATGGTACAAGTGCTACGATATTCCTAAATCTCTCTCTAATTGCTGGATCCTTCGACCCACCCAAACTCATTCCTATGAATGCATTTACAACTGCACTAAGCAACTGCCGCAGTGGCTGGACAAACCCTAGAAGATGGGATTTTGCTGCAACAGACACGGGAGAGAGAGACGAGTTCGTTCTTTCCACAATGTTTTACCGGAAAGATTGGGCCGTGGAAGATTTGCCTCTTAAATATGGTTCGAAGTCGAATTCTTCGAAGCAGTTCTCTGTATTTGGGCACTACTTCGGCGAGCGTTTTTATTTGAGGATTCTTTCCGCGGAGATCCACGTTGGACCTCTTGCAGAATATCTCCGCGTTGGTCCTCACTTAGAGTATCCGAAGTACCATCACCTGATAAAACTCGAACCTGGTGAAATAAATGCTCCAGAAGTCCTCGATGACCTGCGAGCGCTAGCAAGCGAGGCTGAAACGTATCTAAAAAAGCGTGAATCGGAGTTGATAGCGAATCATGTCTCATTTAACAGCTCTTTGTGGTATGATCACTGCGAGCACTACTTTTTCGATGATTTAAGGATGTTAATTCGAAATTCATAGTAAAACCATCAATCTCGTTCTCTACGTTCACGTCTGTGCAGAAAACAATGGCGAAAAGAATGGTCGCTCATATGAAGTTGAACGTATAAACAACGAAAGATTCAGATGTTCCGTACTAGGGCAAGGACTATGTGTAGCTATGACTCGTTGGGCACATGTGCGGAATCTTCGTAGAGCATACTCCGAGGCGTCGACTGCTGCGGCTCATCGAAGGCCTATCCAAGGACCTCCCGGATATTGGTGTGTGCGATGAAATCGTATTGTGGCTGATTCCCATTTGTTATTGAATGGTTCAAAAGTACTGTATGTAATAACAACTCTACCACGTTTTGGCGTTCCGTCTTGCAATCGTTTCGACGTTTTATTCACTTTTTCATCGCGCCATATACGTATTAGTAGACGTCTTGGCAAGTCAATAACATCAGGCCTACACATTGCTTGCAACGACCGCACATGTTCTCCGCATGTAGGCATTAGTCTTCACCGTCAGGATCTTCTAACGTTCCATTCGACAATCTTGATGCTAACTTCATCTTTGGCTTTCTCATCTTATACATCCTGATTAGTAGACAAATCGGATAAGATTGGCATTAGCACATACCGTAGTCATAATATTCGCCATCTGTAAAATTGATGCTAACAAACTCTGTTCCCGATTCTTTGCCGATCGCAGTCCAATTACCCTGTCAATTGTCACAACATTGCAAATGGGCAGTCAAACCAGGTCAAGGCTTACATCAGGTCTAAATTTGAGAAATTCTAATCCTCTGCAGTCGAGTTGCAATATATTGACTAACTTTGCTGGTTCCTGGACTTCATAGGCTTTCGGAGCCTCTATTATGTTGGCGGAGTGTTCCCTCTATATATCAAGCAGCCAAGCATTAGTAGAGTTAGACATACAGTGATAGTTATTTATATATAACAATGTTCCAAAATAAAATCCAGTAATGGCATGGCGAAGAGTCTTACCTTGCAATTCTTACATTTCCACACGAAATTCGCTTCTCCTCTACTGCCTGAAAGCTGATTCTTTTCCTAGGGTCAAATTAGTGTAAGACGGGTTATTATCGATGGAAATGTGATGAAGTACAAAACGCGTAAGTGTCACCCATTTTGGATGTTCTTCACGACATGAAGTACATTGTACAGTAAAGGTATAATGGAACGGCTGTTCTTCGGTATCGAGGGGTCGTAGATTTGTTAGACTAGGCGCCTTTAATATATAGACATTTATAAATGTAGATAAGAACAGGATATACCCATTGAGCTCTGCACTAAGAGCAAGTGCTAACATAACTGTGTGGTCGCTGATATCTTGATTGGGTGATGATCTATATTAGTGACTTGTGCCTTGATGTCTGTGGTGTTTGGTGCTACTCGATTGTCAAAAAGCCATAATTATTGGCACTACAAATTTATTGGACAAAAATAACAAAATAAATTCCGTGTCGCAAACGATCTCAGCCGTGTCAACATAGCGTGATATCGTCCAATGTGTCGGTCGCAGATATAAGAGAAGCAGATTCCTTGTCTGACGGGGATGCAAGGAGTATGGAATAGGGTTGCGCATGCGAGACACACGTGTGTTTGTATATCATGTACTGTCAAATCGGGAATTACAAGACATGCCACGACAGTTGGCGCCAGGCGTCCGACCAAATATCTCACAAGCTCGACGTTACTATACTCCGGCATATTTGCAGCGGCAGCGACGACAGATGCGCATAACAAAAAGGAGCGTCGATTGAAATGGGATGAAGCGATTTCATTGGTGCAAGAAGAATTGGGAAATAATTACCAATCTTCTATCATCGACATACCAGAGTCAAATCCTTGCCTCGACGACGCAGATGCATTATATATCCATAACAAAAAGTCTCTTCAACATGCAAGATGGGCAGAAAGTACAGGTCCGGCTTGGGATCCCGATATATTTCCTCCACAATCGATATATAGACCGGCGGATTACGCTGCCCACCAGCGACGATTGTGGTCAAAGAAGAAGCTATGTCTATCTGCGCTTGCAATCGAGAAGTTGACGTTGAGAAGTGTACTATTATTGGACGACGAAGATCTACTACGCCATGCGTCCGTAGATGGACTTTCCAATAAATTCCGCATCTTTCTTTCTAAACCACGGGCCGAACTGGAAGCGATGCTGAAATTTACGGATAAACGAATCCGAGCGACGAAAGCAACGTCTCCAGTAGCAGACGATGAAGAGTTTGAACAATTGCGCGAACCTTTGGCAGACTTTTACCAAGATCCGGCAGGGCATTATTTAAAAATTGCAGATAACACTACAAGGAAATTGAGCATCCGCTCCGAGGCATATAAAAGAGGACGTATAGATCATACCCAACTCGTCCTCGAGACTTTGGACGATCTTACATTTGCATCTGCTCCACCAAGTCTGCAAACTTTCAATGTTCTTATCAAAAGCTTTTCCGAACCTGCTCCTCGAGTGACTGAATTTATCATAAGAGCAGCAAGGGCATGCCATGTCCGAGTCAACGAGAGAACAATGCTTGCTATATTTCGCCATTATATACGGTCGAATAATTATGATAGATTTATTCATTATATCGAACTTATGCAAGGCATGCATGGGGGACTTCACCTTGCTCGTCCTGATTTGCCTTATTCGCACAAACCTAATCCACGTATCCTGCGACAGGTCCGTTTTGGCAGAGATAAAGTGATTCAAAAGCATACCCCGACACCGGTCGTTTTTGGGACTGTGATACAGGGCATGTTACATTTCCGTGGACTAAGAGCAGCTTTAAAGTTATGCGAGACGATGGGAAAGGATAACTGGGGATTATCAATGAAAGGTATGACGCCGTTATTACAAGAGTGTGCTAGATTACGGGACTGGCAGACTGGTAATGCAATATGGGAACAAATCAGAAAAGTTCAAACAAGATCATATCTTAATGGAAACGCCGAAAAGATATCTGGTTGGACATATGCTTCAATGTTGAAACTATGTAAAGATTGCGATAAAGATGACGAGTATACAGACACACTTTCCTTGGCCGTGAAAGAGAAATGGACTATGAATGATCTGCTTAATAATGTTGTCATGATAGATCAACGGCATAGTGCTAGGCCACACGAAGATACAGGGTAGTAATTATATATAATCAAGCAAATCTAGAATGATGTTGGACAGATTACTGTCATTGATTTGTAAATATCCACAGCGAATCAAGAACAGTAAACCAAGTAAATAATAACCATATATAAATGTGAGAATAGCAAAGCATATATAGCGACACCTAACTATCAATACATGTGAAATTTAGGCGACATGCTTTAGGTGACGGTGTTATCGGACTTAAGATTATGCGTGGAGAAAAAAAAAATGTCATACTTCCTCCACATTTTGCACTACAACTGCGAGTTACAGTGACAACCAAGGAGATTAGAACATAGCACACTAACAATCAAAGTCTCTGATAATCATGTCCATGGAAGTCGACTCGGTGGTGCCTATGGCACCATTAGCACAGGCTCCAAAGACTGTTGCTACGTAAGTAAACATATTAATGAGGTAAATCTTTATAAGACTGACAATTATGATAGAATTCTATGTTGTAACTGTGGTGCACCTATAGATGGAACTCAGTCGGCTGGTGCTTTATGTTATGACTGTATCAAACTCACAATCGACATATCAGAAGGAGTACAAAGAGAAGGAACCTTACACATGTGTAGAGATTGTGATCGATGGTTATCGCCACCTGCACAGTGGGTTGTTGCCGCGCTAGAATCTCGAGAACTGTTAGCGTTGTGTTTACGTAAATTAAGAGGTCTCAACAAAGTACGAATTATAGACGCATCATTCATTTGGACGGAACCACATTCGAGGAGAATAAAATTAAAAATCACCATACAACAAGAAGCATTTCAAGGAACGATTTTACAACAAACCTTTGACGTTGAATTTGTACAAGCCTTTCAACAATGTGCAGATTGTCAAAAGAGTTATACTCCAAATACATGGCGAGCTGTAGTCCAAGTTCGACAAAAAGTACATCATAAACGAACATTTTTATATCTCGAACAACTTATCTTGAAACATGCTGCGCATAAAGATACTATTAATATAAAGGAAGTGCACGAAGGGATTGATTTCTTCTTTTCCGCTCGAAATCATGCAGAGAAGTTTGTCGATTTTCTCACATCTGTCACGCCGGCCCGAGTCAAGAAATCTCAAGAATTAATCTCACAAGACACTCATACGTCTGTCAAATCATATAAATTTTCTTTTTCATGCGAACTTGTTCCAATATGTAAGGATGATCTAGTCGCATTGCCGATCAAACTCGCAAAAGCGATAGGAAACATCTCTCCTTTAGTGTTATGTTATCGTATTGGAACTTCCATCAACATCATGGATCCAAATACTCTAAAAATTGCCGATATTTCTGGTCCTGTCTTCTGGAGAACGCCTTTCAGAACACCACTTGCAGATGTCACTGATTTGGTAGAATTTATAGTTTTGGATATCGATTCAGTTCCACATAAAGGCCAAAGTCGATGGACAATGGCAGATTGCACCGTAGCTAGAGCATCAGATTTGGGAGTTAATGACACAACGTATTTATGTAGAACTCATCTTGGAAATGTCATTCATGCTGGAGATTCTGTCATGGGATACATGCTTACAGGAACTCAATTTAATAATCCTTGTTTTGATGAGATTGAGGAGTCAAAGCAATATTCTACAACAATTCCTGACGTCATATTAGTCAAGAAAGCATATGCGAGACGAAGAAAGAATAAACAAAACACTAGACATTGGAAAGTAAAGAGAATGGCGAAGGAAGAATCAGAAATGGCACCTAGGAAACAAGATCAAGATAGATTAGAGAGAGATTTTGAGATGTTTTTGAGGGATGTAGAAGAAGATGCTGAATTAAGAGCTGGTTTAGCTTTGTATAAGAACGGTCGTGTTCAAAATGTTGAAACTGAAGAGATGAATATTGACCAAGAAGAAGATGATGAAGAAGACGAGGATGATGACGAAGATGATGATAGATTACATATACCGATGGATCAATTACTTGATGAGTTTGAAGAAATGGGTATACGTGAGAATGAACAGTAGACTTTTAGCCAATGTTATATTATGCTTAATGACTATCATTATTATATATTGTACATAATTCGTCAGTCATTCGTTTATCATTATTCCATCAAATCATTATTCGTCGTAAACATGAACTTCCTCCTAGTAATTTCAAACCAGATATTGGATCTCTTCCTTTGCCTATATCCCATTTCTTCTTCTTTGTCAATAATGCTTCTTGTTTCGAATGCGTACCTTCTATCCAGGGATGTACACATGAGTAACAATAAATATACCCCGTAGAAGTAGCCGTAGCCGTCTTAATCGAATCAAGACATATCGGACAAAGACTTGTATCTGACGGCTTTGGGACTGTCAAGATTTGTAATCTCGTCGATGCAGAAATTACTATTCTTTTTTCTGCCTCTTTCGCATCTACCTTTTCCAAATCATTTTTCGTCCCAACTACATCATTAGAGAATGTCGAGTCGATAGTAGGAGGGGGTATATCCAACCCCTCACTCGCTTTTTTCCCCAACTGTCTCGCAAAATCCGACGCGTACCACCATTCCAAGAACTTTAACGCAAATATACTCATCGGCAACACAAACTTCAACCCATTCGCCGTCATCTTCTGAAGCACGGCGAGAAATAATCTCGGAGAAGAAAATATACCCCTCACCTCCCCCGGTCTGACTCCTTTTCCACCCAGAAACTCACGATCGTGAAGCTCATTAGCTCTAAAATCCACATCTTTCATCCTCATGATCTTCGTCCCAATAATCCACAGCCAGAAACTAGCATACCCCGTCCCGTCAAACGCATACGCTAGTCTGAATAGAATCGTCAACCCTTCGATTCCCAAATTCCACCACGGCCACACCCTTCTCAAAAAGACTTTATAAACCCTCAAGACCTTTTCTCGCCACTGACTCTCCTTCCATGCCTTTTCGTCGGGGGCCGAAATGAGGTTTTCATGCGCTATGTACCGCTCGTATCCCTGATCTACTTTTCTTTTCAAATACTCCAACCCCACGACCCCTAAAAGATTCGCGTAAATGTCTCGTCTGCTGAGCTTTTTTATCTCTCGAGTCTGAGGCGCCGCGTAGACGTCTGCTCGTGTCAAAGGGATGGAAAGCGCGCGTTCGCGTTTTAGATTGTAAAAGTGTTCGACAAACGTGGAGTTGTAAGTCGATAAATACCGGTGTTCGATCAGCAGGGACAAAAGGGAGTATAGTTCGTCGAAACGGTTGTAGATTGGTAGAAGAAGGCGAGGGGAGGAGTAGGTCAGGTTGGTGAGGATGTAGCGGAGTGTAGGCGCAAGGAGGGAGTTGAGGTGTGTAGAGCTGAGAAGATCTGATAAACATTAGACTAGTCGGATGGTAAGATGCGTAGAGGGAGACAGACCGAATAAGGAGGGTTTATAGGGATCAAGGAGGGATTGTAGAGGTGAGAATGGCTCCATTGACGGTGTTCAAGTTGTGATTACTTGATCTGAAGCAGAAAGGTGGTATAATAAGGTGCAAACAGTGTAAACTATGTCATACATACATGCTTCTGGTTTTTAGTTTCACAATGTCCAACGACAACGAGTTTGAAACCTCAATTTACCGATCAAATGGATACTTGGGAAAGACAATTCTATCTATAGTGTCATGCGAGCTTAGTGTGCATCTGATCGTTTGGAACGTGTATGATGCAGCACTATAGCACTTGGTCGTTATAACTAGAATGCATGTGACAATATCGTCAAAGTATGAGTTAGATTGCAAAGAGACTTGAAGAAAGATTAGTAAAATAGCAAGATAGTCTCATCAGCATGTAACTTACTACTAGATGCTGCCTTTATTTGAGAAGATCGCTAATCGCCTTTTTATATTATGCTCATTAGAGTTTAACCCCTCAAAACATTGAGGCTTGAGTAATTATTTCTACTATGCAAACACATGCAGCATAATTCAGGAAAACTATAAAGGATATATAACAATATGAAACACTCAAATTGAAGGTCATCATTACTGGGATATTCTTTCCATTTGACAAAATCTTGCGGTCGTAAAATAACCAACAAATAAGTGTGAATACAAGAATTCCTTATCTGATGATTTTCAAGTTCAGTATGGTAGTATGCAAATAAGGAAAAAATAAGGAAAAAATGAAATTGGGAGCTAAGGAATTCAGGCACGAGGAAAATCATAAAATGAAGAAATAGGGGAAGAAGAAAGAGATACAATGAAAAATTAAGGCAATAAGGATACAAAGTTTTTCCTTCGTGGCGCCAATTTGATCACAACGGTCGTCACACCATAGTCGGCGAGATCCATTCTCATTCATGGTGTTCACACCCTTCTGTCACGAATAGAGCCACTAATAATTTCTAAATTTAGCGTGGACACTTAGGGTCGTGATGACAAATCCGACCGCGCAAGCATTAACACGTCTTAGGCTCTTGTCAAAAAGTGTAACTTTTTCTACTAACAATGACAACAGCTTAGGTATAGTGATGTCAAGCAAAACAACAATGATAGGTCAATATATTTAATTATTATGATCAATGTTTGTGGCCGAAGCATGACTTCATTTTGACTATATTTAGTAACAAGATATGGAACATCTTCCAAATTAAGCCCTCATTTCTCTCACTAGTAAAGTTGGTTACTAAAACTTGTGTCAGAGAACTTTCGAAAGTAATAATGTTAGACTTGAGCCTCTGCACAGATAATGTCGAAACATGAACCCTAGCAGAGATGCAGGACTGCTTCGATTCAACCAATCTAGAATTTGGATTCAACCAATCTAGAATTCGATCCAAGAGTAATGATCGACGCTTCACGAACAGCAATTTCAACTTTCATCACAATTCCAACTTGTTTCGAACTAAAGAATAATTCGATTGCTGGTTGGTAATCTATCTATAGCACAAACGTGCTGAGGCTCTCCTGTTCTTATCAGGTGCTAATGTCAAACGAGGCAAATGAGGAGATGAATTGGGCGATCATCATTTCGAACATTCGCGAGGGTTGATCATTGGTTAGTGCTCTATCTATAGCACAAACCTGTAGGGTTTCTCTGAGTCCATCATGTGCCCATGTCAAGTAAGGAAATGAATTGGGCAAGAATCATTTCGGACAAAGCAACAGTTTAATTGGCTGGTGAGTGATCTATCTATAGCACAGACGAGCAGGGTCTCTCTGTCTTTATAGTGTACCCATACACATCAGGAGACACGCAAATGAGCGGATTGGGCGATCATCGTTTCAAACAAAGGACTAGTTTAACTGGCTAGTGTTCTACTTAAGCCACATACGTACGGGACCTCCCTCTTCTCATCATGTGCCCATGTCAAGCTCATTCTAAATTCTGGAAATAGCTCAGCCGCCACCGAGCCCCCGCTGTGTCACAGTGATCGCTCGAGTTATTATAAATTGGAGCTGTATCGCTCCTCAATTGATAACTTGTTCCTCTTGCATAATCAAATCTCAACTACATCTTCTTTACTATCAAATCGAATCCCATTCATTCAAGTCACTTCATCATGGCGCACGACCACCCTTTTCAGCCTTTGACCCTTTATGCCAATCTCGCGGGTTCTACGTTCGACGAGCGCATTGTAGATAATATACACAAATACTACTGGGTCGATCGATTTCGTCGTCAACTAAATATTAAGAATGAGAAAAACCCGAAGCCTAAGCCAGATTCTCAAGCGCATTATGATTCGCAGTTTTGGGATTTGATGATTAGTCCTGAATGTAGGATATCGCAACGAGATCAAATATGCCTTGCACTTGCCTGGCTAGGCATAGAGTTCAAAGTGTTCAAGGGCCTACAAACGGGCTCGCTGAAAAGTCTCGAGCGTCAGCGTCAGCAATTGAGGTCAAGACTCAACAACAAGGGAAACAGATGCCCCGCGTGGCTTTTCGAACGGCCTCTTGAATCCATGAACGACCCGCCAGGGACGTTTGATCTCCCAGCCTTGACTAGCGTGATGGAACAGCCTAAAGTGGCGCCAATCCAGGAAGCAGAGCTTCCGCAATTAGATCAACTCGCTCAGATACCACCCACAAAGCACCATGGATCCTCCCTACACAATTCAGGACAATCTCAGCCGGGTTCATCGAGCACCGGGGCAAAAGATCGTCTTGGGAAGCGGGCTCGCGGCGAGGATTACGGACCCAAATCTTTTGCCGAGGAAGTGGGAATACGCATACCAGCGCTTTTTGATGATAATTTAGTCGATACAGCGCCTCCAGCCAGTGAAGAGCCCCCTATTGCTCAAGCGCACCACCACGTTCAAACGCACCTGCGCGATGAAGCGTACCTTCGCAATGAAGCGCAACGTCAATTGCACGCGCAGCGTCAAGTTCAAGCGCAATCCCTCTTTCAAACGTATGTCTACCCTCCACCGCAGCAAGGTCCATCGCAGCCTGGTTCGTCGCAACAAGGTCCACCGCGACACGGTCCATCGCAACACGGGTCATCACAACACGGTTCATCACAACACGGTTCATCGCAGCATGGACCATCGTACTCCGGAGCGAGTCAGTAGACCAAAGAGATGGTGGATGTTATAGCAGGAAACTGCGTGTTTCACAAGTAATGAGGCAAATAGCGCAAGGGTATCTTGGTGTTGAATCTATTTTGTGTTTATGGCTGGTTGGGATCTGAATTATCTAGGGCGTTTATAGGTGAATGGAGTTGTCTTTGATATTGAATTACAGTTATGAATTTACAATGCACAGTACGAATCCAGTGATCAGTTGAATGCCAGTGATTTTGCAAATGTTATTGATCATTAGGTTTTTGAATCTAAGTCTATTATAATTGATGATCAATCTGGACTGTTCTTCTCCGTTGCTCCATCATCGCCCACGACTTGCACACCATTCTTCTCGGCCTCGTCAGGCGTCACTTGTTCAACTATCTGCTCTACATTCTTTCCTTTGCCAGTCTCCTCACCTCGTCCCTCACCATTCTCCTCTGTATTCTCTTGATAATAATTCTCATTCATATCATTACCATGATTTGCACCATAAACGGCATTCAACCTTTCTTGTTCTTTCTTTTCTCTCAACATTTCCGTCTCTCTCCTTAGTGCATCCAAATTCCATGCGCCACTCTTACTGATATGCTCACCATCGTCATCATCGTCTTCATCCTCACTGACGTCCCATCCACCTTTTTCAAACAACGCTCTCCCTGTCGCTTCTTTTGCCTTTCTCGCCTCTTCTTCCGCCTGTTTCTTATCCATCCTTTCTTTTTTCCATTTCGCAAACGTCTCTTCCGTCACCGGCGTCAACGTTCCCGTCAATTTATGCCTCTCACTCTCCAACCAATCCTCCAACGTCAACGTCGCCGAGGGGTTTTTATCCATCAACGCTTTTTCCGCCGCTCGTTGTTCTTTTGTCTTGAGTATGAATCCAGGCGGTAGACTATGTTTATACATGCACTTATCTCCTCCGTTGGGACACACCCAATTCCAACCATACTTTTGCTCTTCGACCGCCTGCAAGAAAAACACACACACTTTATCCGTCGTCGTTTTCGGATTCCCGTGTTTCGACAAGACCACCGTTCTCAATTTCTCCTCGTCCCACGTCGACATATCATCCACATTCACGCTCTTTTCCGCCCCCTGCCCCTCCGCTCCGTTCTCGTCTCTCGAATCCGCGTATAAATTCCTCTTCTCCGTCTTCCGCCCCACATCGAGGTCGTGCGAAAACTTGCACTTTTTCCCCTTTTCACACGCCCCCTTTTTGAAAAACTGACACACCACCGTCTTCGGATCGACGCCAAACGGGACTTTTTGCACCTGCACCGGCTTGAAGAGCTCTGCGGCTTCGAGGCGCGCGGCCTCGGCGGCGGCTTTTTCTTTCTGTTTGGCTTCGCGCAGCGCGGCGAGGCGTTTTTCGTCGGCCGTCTGCGCGCTCGTCGCCGTTATTTGTTTGATGTGTTTTTGCACGGCGGCGCCTTTTTTGTTCTTGAGCCCGAAAGTCTTGTCGATGGCGACTTTGGATGTTCTGGGCTGTTCGCCTTTTTTGTTTGGTGCCATTTTTCTTTTTTATTCACTCTTTCTTTTTTCTTTATCTATCTTCTAGTATACTACCATATATAAATCCTCGTCGTGCACGTATTTGGTGGGATTATATATGGTGCGTGTAGTTGTGAAAGTGAAAGTCGTTGGAACAAAAGAAACTAGACAGTCGTAAATAGTCGGAAATGGAAATTCGTAATTGATGATTGTGAGGAACGACGTCGAGGATTTAGAAAGTTTAAAAATGTTAGAGCGGCGATTAGATCGGGTTTATAAATCTTATCTTATCTACCATCTCCGCCTTTACTCCTACGTAATACCTACAGCTAACCTCGTCCATCCATATACAAACGATCTATTACACTTCCAACTCCAGGACTACAATCACTTCACGATAACGTATACCATCAACACCACTCTATAAAAAGAAAAGAAAGAAAAAGAAAGCAATGATATCAGATACAAATCTATACAGTCTAGCCGTATTTCTCGGATGTACCGCAATGTTACTCATAATATTATATCATTTCTTAGAACTCAACGCAAACGATACGATAGATTCAATAGGAGCAAGAGATGTACATGTCGTTGATGGAGGAGTCGGGACAAGCCATCATGTCGTCGGAGCAAAGATAAAAGCTATTCGGTAATCACACAACAAGTCAATGGAAAAAGAAAGAGACTATATTTTGTCCGGGAGGAGGTTGATAATGATAGATAAGAAAAGGACATACAAAGGACCTGTGTCAAGTTGTGGGATTATAAAACTATTCTAATGCTAAATTATCGCTATGCTGGTATAATTATAATACAATGGGATGATCAATGTAAATAACATAAAATGAATTCATTATAATAGTGGTATTATAACGATGAATGTCCATGATAAGGTTCATCATCAGCAGACGTTTCACATTCAAAGTCTTCATCATCATAAAATCCTTCTCTTCTTGCTTCGGTAACTAATCTTACTCCACCTTTATCCATCAATGGTCCAATAATCATTTTCTTTGCTTCAAAAGCTTGTAATTTTAATTCGTCCTCACGTTGTTCTACACTCAAAACACCTCTTACTCTTGGCATTCCTCTTCTAAGGATGGGAGCTAATACAGAAGACTGAGCTTGATTATCTACTTCTTCTTCCAACGTTGTCATGGGTTCAGCACGTGGAGTAATTACCCGACCAGCAGTATCCGAGAGATATGCTTGAGATGCCTCGGAATCATAGGCATCTAGATAATATTCAATATTTATATAGACGTTTGATGAATGATAGATATAAACTTACCAGATAAACCACTTGTAGGCCCTTCACCCAATTTGTGTACAACATCACTCATATGTTCTTTTACTACATGTGACATCCATTTGAACGCAGTTGAAAACTCATGACGAGGTAGATCGACCGGATCATCCTGACTTTGTACAAGTGATAATTTCACCTTTGCCATAGCCCCGAGAGTAGAACATTCTCCCCATCGACAAGCATACTTTCCATCTTCAGCAACTCCATGAATTTTATTGACATGCTTCTTTAACGTTTCGAAATTATGTAATTGTGCATCACAATCCTGCCATTGACATTTAAAAACAGCATAATCAATATCAATATCCATATCAACTTGTTTAAGTTTTTTATCTTCCTTCAAAGTTACATCAATCAATTCCTTGGCTTTGCGTCTTTTCTTTGCCGTTTCGTCATGATCAGTCTTGATGGTATTGATATTACCCGACGGAGAACCAGAACCTGAACCTTGACCAGACATCATGGCAGCTTGTGCAGCTTTGCTATGCGTATGTTTCCTCCAACCGACTGGTCTTCCTAGTCGTTTGATCGGATTACCGTCAGCATCAAACTTTTGACCTTGTGCGCGAAAAGCACTATAACCAATTGGATTTCCCGACAAAGAATTCACAGAAAGTCTTCCACTGTGCTCTCGAAGTCTGGGAGAAGAGGTTGAAGTAGAGGATCGTGGCAGAATACCACTTTTTGACGGTCGACCCGCACGTCTTTTTATAGGTAGCCGCGGAGTATCGACCACCACAACTGCCATTGTACCATCTCCGCCATTTGGGACTGTTCCATACGTTGATCTTGGGTAAGGAGACACACCATCTCCACCGTCACTCTCGTCATCGGCTTCACTCCCTGGATCATGCACTGCATGTGATACTTGTGGCTCACCGGGATCGAGAATATCCCATCGAATAGTTGACAAATCAAAACGACTATATCCTAGACTTTCACAATTCTTCTGTAAAAGTGCTTGTAACACCATGAGATGTGCATTTAATGGCCGCATATCTGGATGTTTACCAGTTGCTAACAAAACATCTCTAGCAATAGTACGTGGATCATAACTGTTTTTAAGTGCAGCTTTTGCTCTATCTAGTGAACTAACGAGGATTTGGCCACGAAATTGTGGAGTCTTGACTTTACCAGGAAAAGCACGAGAATTCTGGTTGGTAATTGTTACATCAGGTGGTTTTAAATGATCAGATTTAAACTGTGAAGGAATGTCAGAGTGCTCCGGTAGGTTTGTCTCGTCGGTCCAGGCAAATTTCTTTGGTGGCGGAATATCTTCAGCATCTGATTCGTTGTCAGCTGTGAGATCTATTAAATCACCGATAGTCCGCTTTCGAGCTGCTTGTTCTTTAGATTGTGGTTTTGACAAAACACTTGGAGCTATTGGTGTCACAGGTTTTGACGACTTTGTCGAACTGTTTGGTTTCTTCATGGATGCTGGGGATGGGGGTAATACCGACGAATTCAAGCTCTTCTGGACAGGATTTTTGAGACCGACTGCAGACTCTCGAGCTACGGCAGACTTTGTTGACGACGTCTGTTGTGGCTGCAAAGGAGTAGTGGGTGTCTTAGTATCGAGGGTTATTTTTGCCTTTCGCGGATCTGATGAGGTTTTGTTCAAATCAGGAACTGCTCCAAGTAATTTCCTAGCAAATCCATACATTTCATACTTGAGACCCATGGTATCAATCAAGGAACAAAGCGATGGATAAGAAGGATTTCCATAGAGTAAACTTTCTATGGCGCTTATTGTCGTGGATTTACCTCGTCCAGCATTGAACTCATTCAGATAATCAGCAGCGACCGTTGCAAGGATCCTTCTTCTAGCAGGCGCTATTACGTTCGCTGGATGATTTGTTGTCGATGTAGTGGATGTCGGTGTTGCTACGGTTGGTGCTGATGTCATAGAACTTGCTTTAGCCCGTTGATCCGTCACAATCGGTTTTGGTGCAGTCTCAGCTTGATTCATAGCTTTGTTAGATGGTCCGGCCATTGACTGCTTACTTTTTGTCAATTCCATCTTGTCGTTAGGCTTATTCCTTGGGCCAGAATCTACTTGAGTTGATGTTAAGTGGACGTCAGTTTCGTTCGATTGCATTGCAGTCCTAGCGTATTCCGTTCTTTCTTCCTCCCACAATCTTGCTAGCAAACCAGGATCTGCCTGATTGAACTGTCGCATTTTGAGAAACATTGCTCTTACTTCATCCTCGGTTGTTTTGTGCTGCTTTCGGTCTTCCGACTCTCGTTTTTGTCGTTCTTCTGCTTGCTTCTGAGCAGCGAGTGCTTCAGCCGCTTCTCGAGCCTCCTTTAACCTTTGTATTTGTTCTTCCTCCATGCGCTTTCGTTCCGCTACTTCCTGCTGGACCCGCCAAGGATCATATACTGATGTAGGTTCTACCGTGGTTGGTAGTTGTGTAGCATTAGACTGTGATTCGTTCAATACAGACTCAGTGTGAGTCAAACCAGTACTTGTGCTCATTACTGGGGTTGCAACAGAATTACGATAATTCGTAGATTCGTTCTTGTGTCGCAAGATACTACTCTGTGATAGCTGTGGTGAGTTTGATGTTCGCGTGTTTTCATATCGACCAGCATCCCATTGTACGGGTTGGACTGCCGGAATTGAAGGAGACCGTGTAGTGGAAAGATGAGTACGCATATCAGATATTTTATACTGATTGGAGACAGTTGAAACTGGTTGATGCACAGGTCTAGCATCTGACAATGCATTGTGAGCACCTGCAGATGGTACATTCACATGTCTCTGTTCCAAGTTTGCGCGCTGTTGTTGAGGATTCACAGTCCCATTATTTGAAGAAGTTCCAGTATTTGTATGGGAATAAGTTATATTGTTTGGCAACACAAGGTTATCTTGTCGACTTGATACAAGAGGGTAGAGGGTTTGGTGATGAGGTTGTGATTGTTGTGATTGTTGTGTTTGTTGATTCTGTTGATGATGCCACCATCCTTGTTGGTGCTGTTGTCGTTGCTGTTGTTGTTGCTGTTGTTGAGAATTGTAGACCGGAGCAGGTTGTGCTTGTGTTCCATTGTTATAGTTAAGCGAAGTGGGTATTGGGGGCAAGTATGATTGATGATTTGACGGATTAATAGGTTGTGGATAATTATGACTCTGCTGCTGATCCTGCTGCTGATCCTGCTGTTGATTGGCTTGACCGTACCAATTATTATTATTGTATTGCATCGGCGCCATGTTGAATATTGCTTAATATTTCGAATTAGATCCTGCGTCACATAGATTACGACTGAACCGATGGCTGAAGCAACCTAGCGGTGTTGGTTGCTGTATCAGCATACATGGATATATAGCAATCCACCGCCGCGGTTCAGGTTTTAAGCTGACGAGAATCGCGCTTTCACTTGTGTTTAATGCGATCAATTCCAAAGCATAATTATCATGATGGTCAGCATGACTCATCTTACCAAACTCTATTTGAGACATGACTCAGGATACATCCCTCCGTTCGAATTGAATGAGAAAAAACATCCATGCTTACATAAGCAAAGCCCACCTCCAAATCCATTCCCCACACCAAAACTCTGTTGAGGCAGAAATTCGAAGCACAAGGAGATTTTTTGAATTTCTGGACTTTGCAAAGGTATACTAACACAGCACAATCCGTCAAAATGACCAAGATCAACACAGGTATGTCACTATCAGTCTATCAGTCGCTTCGATACATTTAATAACATGATTGAAAAAAAGCCCTTCACTCCTCCAGGAGAAAGTCGCGAAAAGCGCACTTTTCAGCACCTTCAAGCGTTCGACGAACAATTATGAGCGCTCCTCTCAACAAAGAACTCCGTGAAAAGCACAATGTACGATTTTGATCCGAGAAAAATGATATCAAAGTTCAAATACTAATAAACAAACAAAAACAGGTCCGATCAATCCCAATCCGTAAAGACGACGAGGTTCTCATCACTCGTGGTGCACACAAAGGTCGTGAGGGAAAAGTCATATCAGTCTACCGTCTTAAATATGTCATTCACATCGAACGTGTCACTCGCGATAAATCAAACGGTCAATCGGTACCAGTCGGCATTGCTCCTTCAAAAGTTGTCGTCACAAAGCTCAAATTAGACAAGGACCGGGAATCAATTTTGGAGAGAATTTCAAAGGGAAGAGAGGCAAAGAAGGCTAGAAAAGAAGCCACCGTTGCTGCCAAATAGATGTTGTAAAGAAAAAAGAGGATGAGTTTATAATGATTATTAAAAAAGGGATAAGATCAGATAAATGGTTTATTTCTCGATAAATATGGCGTATTCTCGAAAATGCATAAACCCTTTTCATATTTTCAAAACATCATTCCTTTGTTGTTGGTCAGATAAATGTGAAGAATGATAACACGCTAGGATATCAACTCGGAAGCCTTTAATTATCAATGGCTTTCAGTAGTTAAACCCTTGCGGATATTGATATTTGAGATGATTTGAATCCATTTCTTCTCGCCTGCAGATCGTGTTTATACATAAATATCAGTGATAACGTCGATTTGATGGTGAGATACACTACATGCTCTTGATTATCTTCATTCATCATGGTCTCATTACTTTATATACAGATTATTGTCTATCCCATTATATACACATTACATCTGTGACCGATAGCCCTACCATCTCTACTACATTTTTAACGACTTGTCTGATTGCAATGCAAGCAGGACTATCGGGGAAAGAATCCAAAAAACTTTCTCCAAAGTCACAACTCATTCCAATTCTCGGATCTAGCGGTACAGCACCGAGGAATGGTAGATTCATTTCCAATGCCAGTTGCCTTGCTCCCCCAGTCGTAGGCTTGAATATTTGACTTTCGAACGTACACTTGGGACAAACAAATCCAGACATATTCTCCACCAAGCCCAGAATCTTGATACCAGCTTTTCTGCAAAAATCAATCTCCTTTCTTACATCTTGCAAACTAACTTCTTGCGGTGTTGTGACAAGCACTGCTCCATCTAACCCAGCTTCTTTCAGAAACGTATTGACGCTAAGATGTTCATCACTCGTCCCGGGCGGTGTATCAACGATCAAAAAGTCCAAATCTCCCCATTCGACATCTTTTAGGAATTGTTTAATAAGTCCATTCTTCTTCGGTCCGCGCCAAATAACTGCATCGTCACGATTGGGTAACATGAATTGAACGCTCATGACACCTAAATTATCCGTCACCCAGACTGGACTCCATCCCGCATTACTAACGTGAATCGTTTCGCTTTCTACGCCAAACATCTTTGGTAAAGACGGTCCACAAATATCTGTGTCCATCACACCGACCTGAAGATCGGGATTCGAGGCAAATGCATGGGATAGTAGTGTAGTAAAAGTAGATTTCCCTACTCCTCCTTTGCCACTTAAGACGAGGATTTTTTGTTTGATGTTCGAGAGACGGGACGTTATCAAAGGAATGTCAGGATCGGGTCCTTTTGTGGTATTTGATGCACATATTGCTTGATTCGGACATCCATCGCAGGAAGATGCTTGACCTGCTTGGTTTGATGTAGGACCGGGACAATGTTCTGTAAGAATTATTAGGTATGACTTGTATAACAGTGAGATATATGATTATCGAACCAGGCTCGGGCGCTATAAGATTCGGTGGTGCATTTATGATACTTTCCAGACCTACACCAGAGTCACTGTCTGATTTGACGTCTATATCAGAAACCATAGCCACATGATGTATCATTCATGAAACTGAAATCGCCTATAAATTTTATCAAGTATGATCACATGTCATGTTTCTCAACCACGTTGAACAATTTCAACACGCGATACGATGCGACGACATGCGAGATGCATTGCATGGATTGGAAAAAGAGATGTTATAATATAGTTGTGACGTTTTATGAATGGTCATGAAGTCCGGCATCTCGTTGGGACTCGTTCTTGACGATACTCGTCCTACTAATGCATTATTCGACGATAATTTCACAATTGATTCAAACTACCATGCTAGCAGTCTTGCTGCTCTAAACAATGACGCTTTACGTAAATTAGGCACAGAAAATGTTCACTTTGATCTCATACGTACTCTAGCAGCGGATTTAATTACAAGAGATGCAGAAATTGTTAGTTTACGACGATGTTTGGAAGAAATGGGAAGAATATTCAAAGATCATTTGTGTAATGAACATGGTCTTGATAGATTATCTGCAGATCGTATGGTGCATGAATGGACAAGAGCTGGAAAGGTACAAGAGGAGGATATTATAACAGACGCTCTTGATCTTGCGATCGATTCTGAAATAAAAGGTTCATGTGGATCTATTCCGAGTACATTGGGGACGACCGTCGTTTTGCAAGACTCTCACTCTCAATCTAGAGATGAAAAGCCTCCGGTACGGCCAAAGGGTGTCTTGGCCATGTTTGGTGGACGAGGTGGGAACAAAGTCAAACGTACAAACGGAGTTCCAGAGAAATTGGACGTACAAACTCCTCAGAAACCAAAGGGAGAATCAAAAGTGGGATTTAAAGAACAAAGGAACGGCGTTAAATCACCTGTAGCAACACAGAAAAGTCTACCTCGGATCCATACTTTGGAAATGAATGCAATAGTCGATACTGAAGACCTCCCTCCACCTCTTGTTTCTCCCATAAATGTACAAGATCGATATCCAGACACACCTGTTGATGTATATGGATTCATTATAGATTCTTCTCGCATATCAAACTTTATTGATAAACAAAAATCTTTACCGCCTACACCAATGAAACGAAGTGATACTCCTATAACTTCGTCGAGTAGTGTCAAGTCATTATCTCAAGATGAAGATGGAGATCATGATACAAGTGATGGTGATTCCATGACATGGGCGTCTTATCTGAAGATAGATACATCTTCGTTAGGCAGTTTATCGTGGTTACCAATCGCTTCACCTTATGCTCAATCTCAACATAGTTTAGATATCGTTGATGATTGTAATGATGTAGAAGATGGAGATGCCATAAAGCTACTTCAACAACAAATGACTAATGATTTTGAAAATATGCAAAAAGCACGTATTGGACCTTGGGAACGTTTCCTTTCGCACGATCGCATACAAAGCGATTCCGTCTCGACAAAATCATACATGTCTAATCTTTTACTACGTCGTAATTTACCACCTACCCCTCACCAAACTCCACCTACAGAGCTACCTTTTTCTCAAACCTCGTCTCTAAACCCAACTCTTCGCCGGGAAAGAACAAGACTAGTCCTTCAAGGCATACCAATGTGTCTTCGAGCACAAATCTACACAAGTGTTGCGTTGGAATACATCCAACCCGCACCAGACGAATACTCCATACTCATCCAGAATTCTTTCCACGTCGATCCACAACTCATTTCCGAAATCGAAGACGACATCCCCCGAACTCTCCCCAATAACGTCTTTTTCCGTCCCTCTTCACCATCCACTACCTCCAAAGGCCGCATTGCTCTCCGCGAACTCCTTCTCGCTTTTCTCTCTCGTAGACCTGAAATCGGATACTGTCAAGGCATGAACCTCATTGCCGCATTTCTCCTTCTTTGTCTTCCAAGCACAGAATCTGCATTTTGGGTGTTCGTATACTTGATCGAACACGTTTTAGCAGACGTCTATTTCGACGCGACTCTCCGCGGAGCTAGTATCGAAATTGGCGTTTTACGTTCTTACATAGACGAACTAATACCGCGTTTGGGAAAGAAATTCGACGAATGCGGTGTCGAAGGGCGAGAAAGTGCGCCTTATAATTGGTTTTTAACCGCTTATGCATCCGCTCTAGGAGTTGAAGGGGTTTATAGAGTCTGGGACGTATTACTTGGTCTACCATTGAAAGAAGGTGGTGGGTCGGGATTCATGATTCGATTCGGACTAGCGTTATGTAAAGCTTTTGAAGAGGATATGCTTAATCTAGAAGGCGGGTTTGAAATTAGAGGATTCATGGATAAAATGGGCGTAGGCGGTGTAGGAACCACGATTAGTAACGGTAACAACAAAGGGAAAGAAAAAAAGAAAGACAAGGATGTAAAAGAAGGTGTTAGTATCGACGGGTTGATTAGAGCTTGTTGGAAACTTGGAAATGTTGTCAAAGATGAAGAGGTTAGAAAGAGGAGAAAGTATTTTGCTTTGAAAGTTGATGAATGAAATGATTTCTTTTTATCATGATTGGATGATTGTAGCATTGTATAATAATTACAAACATATATAGCATAGTACAGTATTCTATCTTATTACTTTGTGTGATTTATCGTATGATTTGATTATATTTAAACCACACTGCGTTTTTTGATCCTATATTTTTTTCTTTACGCAATATTCATCTACCACCCATCTCCAGTATCTTGACAAAGTCAGTGACATTTCTTCCCTGGACGGTATGTGATTCACAATATTGTCTCCAATCAGTCGATTCTTCTTTAAAAATCATGATTGAGTCTATAACATGCAAGTAGATACGTCAACTGATCACTACTATCAACTAATCATTTCTTCCACTCCCATGACCAGCCTTTTCCTACACTCTGCTGTGTTGTTCCGACTCTCTCGCACTGTCACATATCTAACTTATCATCCTTATCTTAGAATCTACTCTATTATAAGACGCAGTGTCAAAAGTAATCTAGTCTCGTCCTTTCAACTCCAAACGCAGATTTCTGGGTGACATATCTTTTAATTCGTAAATCATGGTTACTTAATTATTACACTGGGGTGTTTTGAGGCTCTGTACTACAATCTGCCGTGCTAAAATAGATGTATCTCAGAAGTATAATCACATCTACCCTTTTACATGCCTCGATGACAAGTACCAGTACACAAAAAACCCATCAAGCACATTGGCGAATGGAGAGCAAAACGCATCTCCTCCTACCATCACAATTATTCTATCAATGATATGTGACGAGATGCAATGCGACAATACAAAAGTGGGTATCTAAACTATATAAGAAACGTAGGAATTTCAACCAAAACCTCATCACCGTCATTGTCATCATTATCATTATTTTCCTTTTTTATTTTATCTTTGAAGAAGGGCTGAGATTGTTTGAGTCTTGCCCGTTCGCGTCTTTGAGTCAGGATTTCAGCCATTCGATTCTCGGTTCTGGTGCTGTAGTTGTCCTTTTTTTTGATCTTGGTGTCGAGATCGTTATCGTCATAGACAACAGCGTGACTAGATGCTTTAGTTGTATATTTTAGTGGTTTGGCGTGAGAGTCTAATTTGATGCTTTTGGATAGAATTGAGGAAGAAGTAGCCAGTAGCTTATTAGCTGTAGAATCAAGTTTTGTTGTGTTGACAGATTTACTCTGCTCTGACAGGTTTAATTTCTTCGTTGGAGGTAATTGGTTAGAGTAAAGTGTGAATGGTGCATCTAGATCATCATCGTCATCATGATCATTATCAGTTTCATCTCCATTGCCGACAGTTACGGATATATCCCCTTTCATTCTATGAAGCTCGTCTTGTTCATTCTCCACTCCATCATCAACAACAACTTCAACCTCTCCCCCTTCTGTTCCCTCGCTACTATCTCTTCTCCTCCCTCCACCGTCTCTTCTCAAAATAACGCCCCTCCCTTCCTCACCCTTTCCATCCGCCGTAAATCCCTGCATCAACCCCTCCAGACTCCTCCCCGCATCTCCATGGCCTTCCCATCCCTCCCCACCTTCTCCTTCAAGAACCAACTTCCTCTTCCTCTTGCCCACCATTTCAACACGATGAAACGCCGTCTGCAGCCCCGCCGACGCCATCACATTCCCCCCTCCTCCTCCTTTATCCCCCTCTTCTTCTCTCCGACGAAGAATCTCCTTTTCATTCCTCGAAACAAGCTTTTTCAACCGTAAATACTCCGCCTGGCGCAAATTACTCGTAAACAGCTTCGCCGTCGACAGCAGTTCGTCCTCGACCATTTTCCAGCGGTCGTCCATGTCGAAACCGGTTTTCATGCTGTGATTCTCGATCTTGCGCGGAGAAAGAGAAAGGGAACGGATGGGAGAAGAAGGGACGGGAGAGGAGGAGAAGATGGAGAGTTGGGGAGCATTAGATGTGGATGGAGATTGAGGCGGTGTGTCGATCGCATCGTCGTTAGTGGTATGATCAGGAAAGAGAGATCTGATCGGAGATGAGCGAGGGATGATTCGAGATTTGTTAGTTTTGGTAGTTGTGGAAGAAGGAGTCGTGGATTGAAGCCATGGTAATGTTCGTGGCATTACTTTTCCCAGACCATTACGCGAAAAAGTAATAATGTGGGAAACATGGTTAACCAGATGAAATATATACAAGGAATACACCACCACTATTTACATTCACATTCACATTCAAATGCCGAAAATTGCAGTCGACGTGTAATCACCATCACGTGAAATTTATAGGACAAGATGAATTAACAATAGTTGTCCATAACTGAATGCTATACAATCATTTCATGGTCAAAAAAAGAATATATATACATTAATAAAAAGTCATGTCATTATACGATATTTACTTTTTTTGAGTTGTAGTACTCACACCACTACCCTCCAAATGATGGTTATGATTAGGTGCGTGATAACATTCACCGTCTTCTTCTTGTCTACAAACAAGTGAATTCTGTACCCAATCATTCTTCATAATTTCGTCAATAGTAGCTCTTTTATTTGGGTCTAATTCCAACATTCTACCTATTATATGTCTTGTGTCCCGTGGTAAAAGTCGTAACAAACGTATCGGACCTTTTATTTGTGGTGGAGGAGTTGATTGTTCTGTGGTAGAATTAGAAGTAGACGGGTGTACATTGGGATTAGTAGAAGGCATAGAAGATTGAGCGTGTCGAGGTTTTGAAGATGATCCATCAGGGCCATCAATTGCTGGAGTAGGAGTATGTCCTGAATGAGGTTTTGCCATTGATTCCAGTAACTTATCTTGTCCTGGATCAGGACTGGACACAAATAATTTATATGAACTGTCCGACATTCTTGGAGCTTTCCAAGGAAATCTTCGTAAGCACATACAGCAAAAGATGATTGCTATAGACCAGACATCAACTGCTTGAGGATCATATTTTGCATTATCATATACTTCTGGTGCAAGATATGGATCAGAACCAACGACTCCTGTCAATAGATTAGTCGAATTCACACAACAGTCTTCGTTAAAAGATATACTGACCAGTAGCAGGTACTATGGCATCCTCACCAGGATATCTAAACACTACCGCACTACCAAAGTCTATAATCCTCATAATACCCTTTTCACTAATAACTACATTATCTAATTTTAAATCTCGATGGGCCAATCCCATACTGTGAAGATATGTTACACCACTCAGTATCTGCAAAGTACAACAAGTCACTTCATCTCGACCCATTTTTCCAGTCATGACTGTCGCAAACAAATCAAAGGGAGCATATTCCATTACTTCATACCATAGACCCTTTTCATGCACTATATCAATCGTTTCTATAATATTTCCATGATGTAATGTTGAACCGATGCAGAATTCCGACGTGACTTTTCTACTATATTCTTTTTCGGTTTCATAACTATGTCGATCTCTGAATTGTTTGACGGCAAATGTAGTCCCATCTGCGGTCCTCTTCATCAATCTTACAGATCCACCAGCACCTGATCCCAACATTCTACCAAATTTACCGTATTTTGATTCCAAACCGTGATCATCTGCAAAAGGAACATGACTAGATGGTGTTGGTGAATCCTCTCGACCAGGCGAACGTGATTTCTTTTCTCTTTTATGATGCGTTGCGAACTTGAAGAACCTTTTGAGATTTGAACTAGATCCACGATCTTTGCCAGAATCCTCAAACGGCGATTTGAGATTGAGAAATGACATACGTTTCTCATCTGTCCTACTTGGTGTTCCTGCAGTAGTAGGACTTGTCAATAGCGAACCAGTACCTTGTCCGACAAGACTTGCAGCACTCAAATTCGGTTGTCCGAGAGTTACGTTACTACTTGAAGTGCTAAAGCCGTAACGATGATCTCTACTTCCAAACCTATATCTTGCTTCTATAGCTTCTCTTGACGGTGATTGCGGTAATGGTTCTGATATCCTGTTTGAATTTTGCTGTCCATCCTGACTTTCTGTAGCACTATCTTGCGATATTTGAGCAGGAGTCGCCTCTCCTGGAGTTACGACGGGACTTGTATCTTGAGGAGAGTCTGTCTCGTGTGCAGGTCCTATAGAAAATCGCGGGACAGATCTTGGTTGACTCTTAGTGGATTCGAGTAGATCATGTTCTTGCTTAGAAGTTGGTCGAGAGTCGTCATATACATGTTCCGGGGATTGTGATCTTTGAGGAGTGACAGATCCACTCTGAGCTTTGGTTCGTTGTGTCAAAGATATCGGAGGTATGCCCGAAGTCGGTCTTCCACTTTCTTTACCAATACTACGTGGAGTTAATGGTGGGGATTGGAGTCCTCTTTGATCCGGTGAGACTATCGCGGCGTCTCCCAGAGTTGAGGGTATTCTTCGACCTGTCAAACCGGTTGTTGAGGGAGCCTACAAATCATTTAGCAAGCAAAGTTTTATCTCATGTTTGAATAGTCTTTCAACATACTCTTGATGCATTTCTAGAATTTGGAAGAGACACCGGCTCAAATGCAAACTGTTCAAACCGTCGACATTGAACATTTTGTTGCAATCGAGACTTTAAATCCTCAATGTCCTTGCTTGTCTGCGGGCTTATACGCCGAATGTTGTGTTGATTAATCCCGACCTGATCGTGACTTGTACTCGGTGAAATCTCGCCTTCAGGAGATGCAAACTTTACAGTATGCTCCATCTCCTCTCAACAACACAGCTTCACCTTTTATAAATGACAACAACTCGAATGAAAAGAAACAATCGACCTTCTTCACTACAATAAGGATTCTTATCTCCGAGGCTTTGTCAGAATAGTAAAGTTTCGGCCGATGCAGGAGAATAAATGAACTATAATGACGTATATGTTTTGGTTGTTATTGATCAAAGTCCTTTAACAAATCAGTGAATGATAATAATAGATGGTATATATCAATGATCGTGGTATTTAGTAGATACTGACATTCATGACAGATCACAGATGGTGGACTTCTAATGATGAATTTAGCGGTCCATCATCAATCGGCGTTGCCGAGGTTTTTTCAGGGTGGTTGATTATTTTTTTATGTTTGTTGGGGTAAATTTTGGAAATATACGGATTCCCGGCAAAAAGTCAAGGCAGTTCTTTCTCAACACAAGAGAGCCGCATTTTATCATTCAACATTCAAAAACTTGATGTGTATATATCAAATCATGGTTATGTATACAATCACATCGCTAGCTTGTCCAATGTGAGATTGAAAACGAGCCGATTAGATTCACAATCATTACTTTCATTTCATATCTCATAATCCCATGTGATGGTCGTCTTGCTAAAAATAGAAATTAATCTGTGCTTTTGAAAAGAACGCGGGTGCCCCGAACTTGTTCACCCTGTCATACCGCTTGTGCGGGTTTATACAGTAATGAAACCATAGTATTACTAATGAAATGATAATATTACTCTTGTCGATATTGATTGGCATTCGGACATTTCTACTATTATCAACGAATGCTCCCACGGGACGTGAAAACGTATTGCCAACCGCTGTAGATCATGCAGTCATATTTGTCGACGAGAATGATTTTGAGAACCCTCCAAGATGGCTTTTGAATAATTTTGTGATTACGAATGGTGGCAAACATGTTGGTAAGATATTTATATTCATCATGACAATAAAGATCTTATTAATTTGGACCAAAGGTCAACCAAGCCGTAACAAAAATATCTGGTTCAAAGACGGAACATATATCGAATTATTCAACTGGTATGAACCTCCTACGGATCAAAATGATCCATGGACATTTCAAAAGCCAGGTATAGTTGATTGGGGAATGTCAACACCTGAGCATCGTAATGCTGAAGCTCATTTTGATGCTTTACTTACGAGACTGAGGCACAATAATGCCGATGGAGGACTAGGAATCAAATACGACGAATTGGTGGATGGTGGAATTGATGGTTCACCAGCGTTATGGAAAGCATCGAGTCCTATATATAGCAATGGAACACATACGCCAGACAAGATATATTATCCTACTGGAAGACTTGACTGTCCTTTTGTGCTCTACTATACATATGAAAGGCATGTAAGAAAGCCAGAGAGCGTCACTCATCCATGCAATGCCACAGGACTAGCTTACATAGAGATCTTGGTTCCAAGCACTAGCTTCTTGCACTATGTCAAGTTATGGTGTAGCATTATTGGAAAAAAACCTGTCATGAAAGATGAGACTAGTGCATTATTCGATATCTTTACCCCACATAATGATGGAGGACCAAATCCTAAGCTCTGGTTGCATACGGAACGTAATTCGAGAGAGACCGAATGGCTTGGAACGCATGGAATTGGTTTATACGGAATCGGAGTCTTTGTGGAAGGCAGAGAGGGTCATGGAGAAGAGAAATTGGGAGAAAATGCGACAGCTTCACAGATATCGTTAGTTTGGTAGGTTAGATTTCATAGAAACTTAGCACGTGATCTTTTGTAGTAATGACGTCACTGTGCTTCAAGGATTTCTACAAATCATAAGTAGAAATGATTGTTTGCTGCTGGCATGAGAAGGACGACGCCATAGTGATTGTGATTACTGTGTAAAGATATTTGAGAAATGTGGAAGTGGGCGCAGCAAACGTGAATATACAACTCAGTGCATCTTATTTGGGACTGTATAATGACATTACTCTAGGCTTGCCAATGTCGCCGGGACCGAAGAACCAGAATATGGTCCTGGGGCTATTCAAACCGTGACAGAACAAGCCAAAACGACTCCTTTTACAGAATTGAGCCGAGATGACTTGAGATGGATCATAAAAGACTCGACCTGTGTAGAGACACAATCATTTTACTTCACAACACCAACTGGATATCTCGGGTTGGCACAAGTAATTTATAGTAATGTTGCGTATGTAATTACTCGCTTTGTCATTCCCTGTCGTCACTCAACTAAGATATATCTCTAGTGGTCTTCGTGTGACGTCTCAATTCAATGCCAAAATCTTCAAACCTAATCATTATGCTCCTCACATTTGGTCGACCAAACCTCTCGAACACCTTTCTTTTCCCGACGATCATCATTCTTTCAAAGCAGATAAATGTACCGTCACTTTATCATCAGACGGCAGGTCTTATTCAGTAAAATCCACCGTCGATCCGTCCTGTATCGTCGATCTATCGTTTGATCGCACAACATCCGGATTCATGGTCGGACGTAATGGAACAAGCACATTCGGCACAGACGCACAACACCCATGGGGATCGATGCGTCACGCCTTTTGGCCGAGATGTCGCGTCCAAGGCACAATAACTACAAAATCCGACGGGGTGATAGATTGCGGTGGAAAAGGAATGTTTGTTCACGCCTTTCAGGGAATGAAACCACATCACGCAGCCGCTCGATGGAATTTCCTCTCTTTCCACGGTGAAACGACGAGTGCGGTAATGATGGAATTCACAACGCCAAGAAGTTATGGAACAACGACTGTAAATGTTGGTGGAATCGTCACCGACGACACAAATGGAGAAGGGAAAATCATATCAGCCGGCGCAAGTGGGACAATCAAACATCTAGAATCGAAAATGGATACCGCGAATGATTGGCCGGAACCGGTATCATTCAGAGCAGAGTGGGAGAATGGAAAGGCAGTGGCTGAAGGGAAATATGGTGAGAGATTGGATAGAATTGACGTCATGGCTGAAGTGCCCGGCTTTGTTAAGACTATCGTTGCTTCTGCTGCAGGGACCAAGCCGTTTATTTACCAAGTAAGTCTCTTCTCACGTCACGACAACAGGAATCATTACTTATTTTGATATTCATAGTATGCTCCTCAAGATGTTGATTTGGTCATTACTGAAGAAAACGGACAGACAAGGAGAGAAAAAGGAAAATGGCTCGCCGAAGCTACTTTTATTTCGGATCTTTGAACTTCATCTTCCTGTCGAGTAGATAATCTTTGTTCAGTATCACTTGTAGGCTCATAGTTTTTTGAATAATTCTATCACATATTCCTATACAAAGGGGTCAGTGTTTGATATTATACTTTTATCCAAAATGTCATTATTTCATTACAATACATATCATTTTATTTCGTGCAGTCTAAAAAACCACCTCCAATCTATCATAACACATATCCATTCGTTTAGTTTACGCAGTCTGTCAACCCATCTTCTCCCAAGCTTTTTGAGTTCTAGTACATCGAATATCTAAAATAATCCTTAGCGACACGTTTAGACAAGACTAATAGGATGTTGAAAGGCTACCTACTATACACCATGAAAAATGCAAGCTTTGCTCGAACCACGTCAACTTTTGACCAAGGGCTGGAAAATGGGCCATGTCCACTTCAATGCTTAGCCCTCTTTGATGCGGTGGCCGCTTTCCCATCTGACGCTTTCCCATCTGACGCTTTCCCATCTG
>Ga0160428_1000149_pt1 | contig 89077 bp, 77 predicted proteins | sample SolpanmetagenomM_FD_108198 | JGI IMG/M metagenome (GOLD analysis project Ga0160428, IMG submission 108198) | Solar panel surface microbial communities from Lawrence Berkeley National Laboratory, California, USA - M | ecosystem: Engineered > Built environment > Solar panel > Unclassified ...
ATCGAATGAATTAAAGGATTGGGAACGGGCCATAGATTGGCTCCACAAAAATACGCATTTTTTCCCGAATTTTCAATAAAATACGCTTAACCCTATTCTTCTCTCGCTTAGCTTAATGCACATCTTTACCACCGCCGCCGAGTTGCGCGCCTACGCCGAGGCTCGGCGCAACGCTGGCCGCCGCCTGGGCCTGGTGCCCACCATGGGCGCCCTGCACGAGGGCCACCTGCAACTGGTGCAGGCCGCTGCCGCGCAGTGCGACGAGGTTATCGCCAGCGTGTTTGTCAACCCTACCCAATTTAATAACCCCGACGACCTACGCCTCTACCCCCGGGTACCTGAGCAAGATGCCGCCCTGCTAGCCCCGGCCGGCTGCACGGCGCTGTTCCTACCCTCTGTGGCTGAGGTATACCCGCAGCCAGCGGTGCTGCGCTTCGATTTTGGCTTGCTCGAGCAGGTGATGGAAGGCGCCCACCGGCCCGGCCACTTCAACGGGGTGGCCACGGTGGTAAGCAAGCTGTTTCACTTGGCTCGGCCGCACGTGGCGTACTTCGGCCAAAAAGATTTTCAGCAGGTAGCCGTGGTGCGGCAGCTGCTGGCCGACTTGTCGTTTGACCTGAAGCTAGTAGTGTATCCCACCGTGCGCGAGGCCGATGGCCTGGCCATGTCGTCGCGCAATCGGCGCCTCTCGCCCGAGGCGCGCGCCGTGGCACCACTGCTGTACCAAGTGCTGCAAGCTGCCGCCGCGCAAGTGCGGCAGGGCGTGGCGCCGGCCCAGGTGCAGGCCCAGGCCGTGGCCGCGCTAGCGCAGGAGCCGCTCTTTACACCCGAATACGTGGAGGTGGCCGACGCCAGCACCCTGCAGCCACTGCACCACTACGAAGCCGGCCAGGCCGTGGTGCTGTGCGTAGCGGCCCACCTGGGCGGCGTGCGGCTGATTGACAACGTGGTGGTAGATTGAGCTAAGTAGAGGGGGGTAGGGAATAACGTTGGCCTAGCAAGTAGCGCCGCGTTTATTCCCTACCCCCCTTTTTAACTTAAACAAGCCATTAGCCCCTAGCCAGGCCGTAATCTATTTCCGTATTGTCGCCGAGGTTGAGGCTGTGGTTGAGGCCCTTGAACGACGCATCGGAGCCCACGATGCAGTCGCTCATCACGGCTGAGCTGAGCTCAGAATACGAGCCGATGATGCTGTCGCTGACGATGGTGTGGCGAATGATGGTGCGGTCGCCGATGGCTACGTTGGGGCCGATGATGGCGTGCTCGATGCGGCAGCCTGCGCCGATGCTGACGGGCGGAATGATAACCGTATTTGGAAACTCGGGGTAGGCCCGCTCTTGCCGAAACTCGGGGCGGTCGAGCAGGCGCGCATTGGCTTCGAGCAGGGTTTCCTTGCGGCCGCAGTCAAACCAGTTGTCGACGGCGGTAGTAATCATAGGCTCGCCCTCGTCGATGAGGTGCATGAGCGCATCGGTGAGTTGGTACTCTTCGTGCGTGCGGCGGCCGGTGCTGATGAGCCACTCTAGCGATTGAGCCAATTTCTCGGCGTTCGCGATTTTGTAGAGGCCCACCAGGGCGTAGTTCGACTTGGGGATGCGGGGCTTCTCGACCACGCGGCTCACGCGGCCATTGTCGGCGGTTTCGACAAGGCCGAAGAGGCTGGGCGTTTTCACTTCCTTCACGGCCAGTACCGAGCCGGGCTGGCGTATCAGCGCTGGCAGGTCCACGTCCACGATAGTGTCGCCGAGCATGATGAGCACGCCGTCGGTGTCGTGGCGGAACGTGTCGCGGGCTACCCATAGGGCGTGGCCCAGGCCCTCGCGTGGCTCCTGCACCACAAAGGTGGCGTCGAGCTCGGGGTAGTAGCGCCGCACATATTGTTCCACCTTCTCACCCAGGTAGCCGATGATAAATACGAACTCGGTGAGGCCGGCCCCACGTAGCCGGTCGATGATGTGGCCTAGGATGGTATTGCCAGCCACCGGCACCAGGCTTTTGGGCTGGGTATGGGTGTGCGGGCGCAGGCGCGAGCCGATGCCGGCAACAGGAATTATAGCTTTCATGGTTGAAGGAGGCGAAGGAGGAAAAGCAGAACCGTACAACCGTTGCCGGGCGGCTACGTACTTTGCGCCGGTCGGGCACCACAACCGCCACCGCCCGGTGGTAGTTGCGGCCGCTACGTTCTTTTCTTTCTCACCGCTAGGCCTCAAAGCTAGAGCCCAGCACTTAGAAAACCCTCATTCTCATGAAACGCCTTCTTCTCTATTTTGTCGCCCTGGTGACTTTGCTCTCGCAATCGTCGTGCGGCTACAACGGCATGGTACAGCGCGACCAAGCTGTTAAAGGCCAGTGGGCCAACGTTCAAAGTGCCTACCAGCGCCGTTCTGACCTTATTCCGAACCTTGTAAACACGGTAAAAGGCGCTGCTAATTTTGAAAAGTCAACCTTGGAAGGCGTTATCGAAGCCCGCGCCAAGGCGACTAGCGTGCAGCTGAACGCCGACCAATTGACGCCCGAAAATATTCAGAAATTTCAGGCTGCTCAAAGCCAGCTTTCGTCTGGGCTGGGCCGCTTGCTGGCCGTAAGCGAAAACTACCCCGAGCTGAAAGCCAACGCCAACTTTCAGGAATTACAAGCCCAAATTGAGGGCACCGAGAACCGCATCAACGTGGAGCGCAACAAGTTTAACGGAAGTGTGAACGACTATAACACCTTCACCCGCTCATTCCCCAACAATCTGTTTGCTGGTATGTTCGGCTTCCCAGCCAAGGGGTATTTCGAAGCCGATGCTTCGGCTAAAGAGGCGCCTAAGGTTGACTTTGGCGACACGGGCGGAGGCAACACGCCGGCTGGCAGCAAATAGCCGCAGCCCTAGAACGTCATGCTGAGTTTGCAAAGCATCTCGCTCGAATCGTTAGCACGGTGCGGGCGATGTGCTTCGCAGATTCAGCATGACGTTCTTCTTTTTTATAAACTCTTCTTGCTATGACTCACCCGCTCACTCCCGCCCAAGAAACCGCGCTTGTGGCTGCTATTCAGGCGGCCGAACTCCAAACGTCGGGGGAAATCCGGCTGCACCTAGAAGACAAGTGCCCTACCCCCGAGCCGCTCGACCGGGCTGCCCAGGTGTTTGCGGAGCTGAAGATGCACCGCACCAAGCTGCGCAATGGCGTGCTTTTTTACCTGGCGTGGCAAACGCGGCAGTTTGCGGTGGTGGGCGATGCGGGCATCAACTCGGCCGTGCCCGATGATTTTTGGGAAGATGTAAAGGAAACCGTGGTGGGCCACTTTCGGCAAGAGCAGTACGTGCCCGGTTTGGAGCGCGGCATTCGGCTGGTGGGCGAGCAGCTACGGCAGTTTTTTCCCTACGATGCGGCCACTGATATCAACGAGCTGGACGACAGCATTTCTTACGGCGACGATGCCCAGCCGGGCTCGCCCCCTACCCCCCCTACTCGCCGATGAAAACCCTAAGGTTATTTAGTGCGCAGCCCCGAGCTACGCACGCACTAGCTTGGGCCTGGCTGCTTTTGCTCTTGCTGAGCCTGACTGCCCACGCCCAAACGGTGCCCCCGCGCCCCGACCCACCGCGGCTCGTCAACGACCTAGCCGGCTTGCTGCAGCCTCAGGAAGTGGCCGCGCTGGAGCAGAAGCTGGTGGCCTACAACGACAGCACCTCGTCGCAAATCGCGGTGGTAACCGTGCCCACGCTCGACGGCAACGACATTGCCTACTACGCCCAGAAGCTATACGAAGGCTGGGGTATCGGCCGCAAAGGCAAGGACAACGGCATCTTGGTGCTGGTGGCTGCGCAAGAGCACCTGGCCCGCATCCAGACTGGCTATGGCCTCGAAGGTGCCGTGCCCGATGCCTTAGCCAAGCGCATTATCAGCAACACACTGGTGCCTGCTTTCAAGCAAAACCAGTACTACGCGGGCCTCGACCGGGGCACCGACCAGCTCATTGCGCTGGCTAAAGGCGAGTACAAAGCCGACCCTGCCGATGCGGCCCGGCAGCGCAGCGGCCGCGATAAGTCGGGCTCGGGTGCTGGGTTCTGGATTATCATCGGCGTGCTTATCCTGGTTTTTCTGCTGCGCTCGCGTGGGGGTGGCGGAGGCCGTGGGGGCCGCGGCGGCATTGGTGGCGGCTTCGTACCTCCCATCATCTTTGGTGACTTTTCGGGGGGTAGGGGCGTATTCGGCGGCGGCGGCGGCGGCGGCTTCGGTGGCGGAGGTGGAGGCTTCGGTGGTTTTGGCGGTGGTAGCAGCGGCGGCGGCGGCGCTAGCGGCAGCTGGTAGGCCCACCACAAATTGACCACTAAAGAGAACGTCCGGCGGGGCTTGGTATTTCACCAAGCCCCGCCGGACGTTCTCTTTAGTGACTATTCTTGCTCTCTAATCTTCTGGTAAACCGGGTGCTCGTAGAAGGGGCGCAGCAGGCGCACCACTTCCAGCGCATCGGCCAGGGCTTCGTGGGCTACGTGGGGGGTAGCGTCGCCGCCGCGAGCCTGGCAAATAAGCATAGTGGGCAGGCGGCTATCCTTATGCCAATTAAGATAAAAAACGGCGGGGTCGAGCGTAGCCGGCTCGGCTTTGACCAACGTGCCCCAACCGGGCAGCTCGCGCAAAAAAAGCAGGTCGAAAGTAGCCACGTTTTTGCCAGCCAGCACCACACTGAGGCAGTCTTTCCGGCTGGGCATGAAGCCGTTGGCCAGCAAGAACTCGCGCAGTTGCGGTAGCACTTCCTCGGGCCGGCAGATGTCGGGCGCGTCCAGCTTGCTTTTATCAGCTAGCTCCCGCAGCAGGCCCGCATTGAGTGCCAGCGCCCCAGCCGTACCGCAGATTTCGGGGTGGCGTAGGGCCCGGCGGAAGGCCGGCAATTCAGCCAGCGGGGTATGGGCCGTGCGGCGGGTGTCCTCCACCACGGCGGCTAGCTCCAGCACTTGGTGGCGAAGTGGGTCGGGCCCACTCATTTCGAGGTCAATGGAAACGTAGCGCAAGATTATAGTGACTAATGATAAACGACTAGTGACTAATCGAACGGAAACGACGCAGCAGGGATGCGGCTATTTGCTCCATTGACCACTAGTCGTTTGCTATCAAGTACTTACACTTATTCCCAGCGCAAGTCCAGCAACCGCAGTTGCAAGCTGCGCTGGCCCCGAAACTCGTTCATTTCGAGTACGTAGCAGGCGCTCAGCGAAGCTTCGGGCGCTTCCAGCAAACGTGGCAGGTAGTGGCCCAGCCCAAAGCCGATGCCTTCCAGCACAAGGCCCGGCGAGCGCTCGGGCTGCATGAGCCTGATTTTGAGGTGGCCGGCCTGGCCCACTGGCCGCACCGAGCCAGGCACGGCCCGCAGCCCGCGGCTGGCAAACACAGGAGCTGGGTTGCCGGGGCCGTACGGCTCCAGGTGGCTCAGTTGGCTTAAAAACTCTTCAGTGAGCTGCGTAAAGTCTAACACCGCGTCGATATCTACCGGGCGCACAGGATGCTGGCCGGCGGGCAGGCGGGCAGCCACCTCACGCATAAACTGCTCCCGAAAAGCCGGTACGTTTTCGATGGGTAGGGCTAGGCCTGCCGCCGCCTTGTGGCCCCCAAACTGGCGTAGCAGCGGCGCGCAGGCCTCCAGCACTTCGTGCACATCAAAGCCTGCCACCGAGCGCGCCGAGCCTGTGGCCAGGCCGTCGCGCTCGGTCAGGATGACGGTGGGGCGGTAGTACTGGTCGAGGCAGCGCGAAGCCACAATGCCCAGCACGCCCTGCGGCCAATGCGCCTGGTAGAGCACGGTGGCCGGGGCCGTGGCACCCTCGGGGTCTTCGGCAATCAACGCCAGCGCCTCTTGGGTGGTGCGCGCGTCAGAAAGGCGGCGCTCCTGGTTCATGTGGTCCACCACCTCGGCCGTGTAGCGGGCCTCTTGCTGGGTCGAGGCTAGCAGCATATTCACCGCACGGTGGGCATCGCCCATGCGCCCCGCCGCGTTGATGCGCGGCGCAAACCCGAAGACCAACGAACTGAGGCTCAGCGGCCCCTGGCGGGGGGGAGCGAGCTCGTGCAGCGCCGCCAGGCCGGGGCGCAGGCCGTCGGTGGCGGGGTCGGCGGGTGGCGTGGCTAGTGGTCCTGGGCCATCAAGCGTATCAGCCGAGGCCAGGGCCGACGGCTGCGGCGTAGCAAAGGCGGCCGCCTGCGTCACGTTGAAGCGGCGCAAGCCATGGGCGGCCAAAATGCGGTTTTCGCCGGTTACGGGTACTACATCGGCCGCGATGCTCACCGTCACGAGGTCGAGCTGCGCGTAGAGCGGGGCCAGCGGCAGGTTCAGCTTTTCGGTGAGGGCTTGCAACAGCTTGAAACCCACGCCGCAGCCCGACAAGTCGGGGTAAGGATACGAGCAATCCAGGCGCTTGGGGTCAAGCACGGCCACGGCCGACGGCAGCGCTTCGCCGGGCAGGTGGTGGTCGCATATCACAAAGTCTACCCCCTGGGTGTTGGCATACGCCACTTGTTCGATGGCCTTGATGCCACAGTCGAGGGCGATGATTAGGCTGAAACCGTGCTCCTTAGCAAAGTCTACGGCTTGCAGCGAGATGCCGTAGCCCTCGCGGTGGCGATCAGGGATGTAAGGCTGAAAGCGGCTCGCCTCCTCGGGTGTATTGGGGTGCTCGACCAGTGGCCGCAAAAAGCTGACTACCAGCGCCACCGACGTGATGCCGTCCACATCGTAGTCGCCGAGCACCAAGATGCGCTCGCCGCCATCGAGGGCGCGGCGCACGCGGGCCACAGCTAGGTCCATGTCGCACATCAGCCAGGGCGAGGCCAGCTTGGCTAGGTCAGGCTCAAAAAAATCGCGGGCGGCGGCAGGCGTATCGATGCCGCGCTGCGCCAATAGTTGGGCTAGTACTGGGCTGATACCCAGCGCCTGCACCAGGCCGGCCACCACGGTGGGGTCGGGGTCGGGCGCGAGAATCCAGCGCTTGAGAGGTATAACAGCCATTAATATTTCGGAAGAGAATAGCCCCAAAAGTACACAAAAATTAACGGGCGTACCTTCGCCGGACTTCCTCCCTACCCCCATGCGCCGTCTCAAAGAATTTTACCAGCGCTACCGCCAATACATTCTGACCGATGGCCTGATGTACGGGGTATTTCTGCTGGCCCTGGCCCTCATGTTCCTGTTTTTCCGCTAAGCTGGCAGAGCTGGCACCGACAGTTGCTACTTAGGGTACCAGCGTCATGCCGCTTATTTCGATGCTGGGCGAACAAGTTGCACGTAGCGTCGGGCAGAGCATTGTATTCTGGTTTTTACAGGTTGTGAACGGTCGTTTACAGCACGTAAAATGGCTTTTGCCTTAACCTACTGGCTTATTTGAGGTTCGCGGCAAACTCGATGACGTTGCCATGTAAATCCGTAATAAACCCACACCGTTTGCCAATGGGCGGGACGTTAAACGGTTCCCGTGCAACCTGGATTCCCTTTTCCCGCAGCGCCGCCAACGTCTCATCCACGTCATCCACCTCTAAGCAAAGATGCTGGAAGCCCGAACTAATGAGGTGAGAGGGGGTAGGCTGCGCGTCCGGTATTCCGCCGCTCAACACTTCTATCCAGAAGTTGTCGTCATTAGCTGGTGCGAGAAAAGCCAGTTGTAACTCCCCCACTGTCCATTTTTTAAGTATCCGGAAGCCGAGCTTTTCCGTGTACCAATGAATAGTGCCCTCGAAGTCCGTGGTGCGTAGTCCGACATGGGCACCGCGCATTCTGCCGTTAATGCCTTGAGGTACTTTCGCTGGCAACTCCATTCCTATATTTTCCATTGGTTCTTCTCCGGTTAGGCTACCCAGTCGATTGGGGAGCACAAAGGTCTGGGTTGCTTAGAACGGAAGTATGGTGAATATTTCAGTTGTTGTAGCGATTTTACCTGAACAGTAGCTTTATAAAACAAGCACTAAAAACGGGGCTCCAAACCGGAAAAGTACCATACTGGGTGCAGCGGCCGGCCGGGCCAAAACCCCTCATTTTCCCAAGTTCGTGCTTATAAGCAGCATTATGTTAGGAAAGAGCATTTCGCAACCGACAGCCCTACCCCCCTACTGCACGGCATCGCCGCGCAGGCGCCGGAAACGCTTGCGGGCCTCGGCCACGTAGATGCTGCCGGGGTACTTGGTGAGTACTTGCTGGTACAAGGCCTGGGCCTGGGTTTTGTCTTTGAGGTTTTCGTCTTGAATCTCAGCTGTTAAGAATAAGGCGTCGTCGCTCAGCACGTCGTACTTGGGGTTGCTCGTGAGCTGGCTTAGGGTACGCACGGCGGCGGCGTAGTCGCCGATGCGGCGTTGCAGCTTGGCTTTCAAAAACAGGGCATCGTCGGTAAGGGCGTGGCCGGGATACTTGCGAAGCAGGGCGTCGAGGCCCACCTCGGCCGGCAGCACCTTGTTTTGAAACACCAGTTCCTCTACGGCGGCGTATTCCTTAAGGGCCAGGCCCAGTGTGTCTTCCACCGTGTTTTCCTGGATGAGCAGCGAGAGCTGCATGGCATCGTTGGCAATTTCGCGGGTAGTGGCTTCTTTGAGAATATCTAGGTGGCTCTGCGCCAGCTTAAAATCGCCGGCGAAGTAGCTCAGGCGGGCGTTGCGCAGCTTGGCTTCGTATCCCAGCGGTGCTTCGGGGTGCGTTTTCTCGACCTGCGAATACAGCAGCGTGGCCTCCCAAGGCTCGCCTTTCAGCAAGTACAGGTCGCCGAGGGTGGTTTTGGCCTCGTCCACCACGTCGGCATCGGCGCGGGGCATGGCAATTACCTGCTGCAACAAGCTCGTGGCCTTGGGCTTATCATCGAGCTGAAAGGCATAGAGATTAGCTAGTTGGCGCATGACGGGCGCGGCGTCGGGCCTCGGGCCTAGCTCGGCCAGCAGCTTCTCGTAGTCGGTGGCCAGGGCCCGCACCTGAGTTAGGTCTACGGGGTAGGTGTCGCGCACCTGGGCTTCGCGGGCTTGCAGTAGCAGCTGGCGGGCCAGCTGGTAGTGGGGGCCGGTGCGGTACTCGCGCACCACGTAGTCGCAGGCCGCAATGGCAGTGGCGTAGTCGCGGTTGCGCTGCGCAATGCTGGCCAAGCCCAGCACGCGGCTACCCTGGGCATTGGCGCGCCGGTCGAGGGCGCGGGCCTGCACCAGCGCGCCCGTAAAGTCGTGGCGCTGCACCTGCAGCCATAGCAGCAGCTCGGCGTAGGCCTGCTGGTCAGGCTGGGCTTGCACTTTGGTGAGCAGTATTTTTTCGAGCGCATCAAAATCCTTTTCCTCATGCAGCGCATTTTGCAGCATGTTGCGCACGAAGGGTAGCTGCTGCTCGTCGCGCTCCACGAGGTGCAGCGTTTCGGCTAGTAGCTTGTCTTGCTGCTGGCTTTGGGTGTAGAGCTGAATAAGCTGCGGGGCGTACTCAGTGTTGTTCTTGGCTAGCTCGCGGCCCCGCAGGTAGGTACGCTCGACCCACGTGGGCAACTCGCGCCGGCCAAACTCGGCCGCTACCCCCCCCACTTGCGCCGAAGTTAGCTGGCTGACAACGCGCTGATACTGCTTGTCGGCGGCGGCTGGGTCGCCGGCCGCGGTGTAGAGCGCGCCCAGCAGCACGCCATAGCTGCCTTCCTCGGGGTGCTGCTTGGTGGCTTTTTTCAGCAGCTTCTCGGCGTCTTTGTAGCGCTTTAGGGCTTGCAGCGCGGCTACGTAGTCGGGCAGCACGGCGGGGCTGGTTTGCTCTTCGCTCTTGAGCTTCTCAAAGAGGAAAACAGCCTTCTCATACTCGCCTCGGTGGGCGTAGTCGCGGGCCAGTGTAGGTACATCGGTGGGCGCCCAGCTACCGGGCCGCGGCGAGCCGCCCGGGCCGGGCATAAGCTGGGCATGCAGCGGGGTAGCCAGAGCCAGGCCGGCGGGAAGCAAGAAGAACGCAAGACGCATATTTTTCACAACTGATACGCAGGAATACTTGCTGCTAACGCCCCTGCCTGCTCCCTTTGTTCATAAGCCGCCAGCTAGGCCGACTATGCCCTAAACTTAGGAAAGCTTGGTTAGCACCAGCACTATCACGATGAGGGCTGCACACGCTAGCTCCTGCTTCATGGTGTGCAGCGGCCGCTGCTGCACAAAGCTGCCGAAGAGCATGCAGCCCCCTACCCCCAGCACCTGGGCCAAAGGATATACCAGCTGCTTGGTTTCGGTGGGCCACGCGCTGGCATTCCTGAACAAGATGGCCAGTGTGATGCCCGCCGCAATAAGCAGCAAGGCAGGCAGGCCACGCCGCGCGAATGAAAGTGAAGAAGTAGTAGGCTGCATCTAGTTGAGTGAGTGGGTAACGGGTGGTAGAGGTATTGTCCTTTTGCAACTACTTATTTATACTTGGCTAGCTTACCAATTTCTCACTAAGCTGAAGCTGTCATCTCACTGGTTACGGGTAACGCCAAGAGCTATCCCCCATCCGCTTTAGGCTGCCTAAGATACGTGGCCGGTACGCAGGAAGTAGCGCCTACCCCCTTGCTAGCATCTCACTACTGCTCGTTTGCCCCTACCCCCCTAAAAAAATACGGCCAGCTTGACAGCCGGCCGTATTTCAACAAAACAAGAGTGCAGTAGCTTACTCCACTACCACGCGCCGAGTATAGCGCTGGCCATCAGCTGTTTCGCAGAGCACGGTGTAAAGACCGGCCGCTAAAGGTGCGCTGAGGCTACGGCTAGTAGCCGCCCCGGAGCTGAGAGCCACCGTGGCTTGCCAGGTAGTGCGGCCCAGCGCATCGATGAGGCGCACCGAGGCTGAGCCAGCCACGCTAGGCAGCGACAGCGTCAGGCTCCGGCCACCGGCCACGGGGCTGGGGTAGGCTTGCAGCAGCGGCGAATCGAGCTGGGCACGGGAAGCCAGCGGCGTTGAGTTATCCACCCGCACGTTGCTCAGGTATAGATTATTACCGTATTGATTATACGCCACAAAGCGTAGGTACACCTGCTGACCCAGATAGGCGCTCAAGTCCACGTTTTCTTGCCGCCACTGGCTGGGCGAAGAAGGGGTGTAGATGGTGCCGCTGCGGGGGAGTGTGGTGGGTAGGCCGGTAGTGGCCGACTTCAAGTATACTTGGCCAAGGCGGGCGTTGGTGCAGGCTGTGTACGCAAACACGGCGAGTGAGTCGTTGGCCGAGCCCAGCAGGTCGATAGGTGCGTAGGCTACATCAAATCGCAGCGAAGCCTGCGCTTGCCCGGCAGCCAGATTGAAAGCGGGTGTTTGAAGCGAATCGCGCTGCCCGACGGCTGCGTAGGTGGCGAACGGCATCACCGCGGCCGTGCCACGGGTGCCGTCCTTGAGAAGCGTATTGGCCGCGGTGGTCCAGGTTAGGCTAGCATCGGGGTTGAGCACACCCCAGGCGACCGGAATGCCTGAGGCAAACGTTTCGGCATAGGGCGTGGCCAGGGCTGCACCTTGCACCTGCACCGTGAAGGTCCTGGCCGTGCTGGCGCCGTTGCTGTTGCTGGCTACTAGGCTTACCACATAGGTGCCAGCCGCGGCAAATGTCACGGTCGGGTTGGCATCGGTGCTGGTAGCCGGGGTGCCGCCCGGAAAGGTCCAGGCGTAAGTGCTGGGGCAGTTGGTCGAGCGATTGGTGAACTTAACTTGGCCACCGGGGCAGATGGGCGCTTGGCGGGCTGTGAAGTTAGCCGTAGGCTTTACGCTAGAGATGGTAACCACGGCGGTCAGCGTACGCGTTGAGCTACCGCTGGCGTTAGTCACAGTTAGGGTCGCGTCGTAAGTGCCGGCCGTGTTATAGGTCACTACTGGGTTGGGTAGCGTGCTGGTGGCTGGCGTACCGCCCGGAAACGACCAAGCATAGCTGGTAGGCGCAAATAGCGAGGCATCCGTAAACTGCACGGTGCTGCCGGGGCACAGCGCCACCGAGGTGGCCGATGAGCCAAATTGCGCTACCGGTGCCTGGGTAGCGTTGGCGCCGGTCACTAGCACGTCGTCGAACCCACGGCCGCCGCTATACCGTGGAATCGTCGTATCAACTTCCCCGGTATTAATGCTTTGGAACCGGATGCGCACGTTGGCCCCCAGGGTTAGGGAATTGGTTGTCGCAAAATCGTTGAGGTTAACGCTGACCGTCTTGTAGCTGGTAGTAGCGTTGGTGCCCGTGAGGTCGGCCAGGCGGAACCAGTTGGTACCGTCTACGCTCAGCGCCACCCCGTCTGTATTAGAGTTGTTGGTAAACGTGGCGGGCATGGCCTGGTCGGTTTCACCCGCAAATTTCTTATGCTTGAAGGTTAGCACCCAGCCGCCGGGGGTTGCCGTGCTCAGGTCGAGCCGCAACGTGGCAATGTTGCGGCGGCTAGTGACGCCGGCCGCAGCCAGAATACCGTCCATCACAAGGTGGCCGGGCGTAGAAGCGGGGCCATAGTCGGAACGCACCAGAATGCGCCCGTACGAATTGCCTTGCAGTTCCCAGGCTCGGGACAAGTTTTGGCTATCAAACGTTTCGACAAATGGAGCCGGAGCCACCGTTTGCGGGCCGAAAACAGCCGCGTAGGCATCAATAAGGCCGGCCCCGGTGAGGGCATCAAATCCGGCAGTATTGACATCCAGTGCCGTGCTGATGAGGCGAGCGTTGACTTGGGTTGGCGTGAAGTTAGGATTGGCCTGCAGCAGCAATGCCGCTACGGCTGCCGCATTTGGAGCTGCCGCCGACGTGCCAAAGAACAAGAAGCCGTCCTTGGGGTCTTGGCCTGTGAATTTCTGACCGAAGAACGACGTGCTGCAGCCATCGATGGACATAAAGTCGGGCTTGGCGCGCACGGTAGGCGCAGCTAGCGGGCTGACATCGGCATTAAACAGGTAAGTAGGGTTGCCTTTAGAAGTAAAGGATTCGGGCGATAGGCGAACGTAGGATGGTGCGGCCGCCACCGAATTGGTGCCCATTGCCGCGTGGTGGCCCGTAACGGTGCTGCTACGCGTAAAATACTCCAGATGAATGCCCGCCGCAGTAGCGATGTCAGTAATGTCATCGCCATACGAAATGTACTTGACCCGCGTGGGGTCGGCCGTGCCCTTGCGGCGGCTGATTACCAGGTCAAATTCGGTGTCCGTGTCGTTGTTGTTGGTATAGTCTACCCCTTCTATTGGCTCCTGGCTCTGAATGTTGTTATCGTTGCTGATAGCTACTGTATCTCCCTTCATAACTCCGCCAGCGCGGGTTTTAATCAGGTACATATCCAGGTCCGACTTCACTCCGTTGGTGGTATAAAACGGGTCACTCCACTGCATAACCAAGAATAGCTCGGCCCCCTTCGGGATGCTGAAGTGCTGGCGCGTGTCGGCTGTGCCAGTGGGGTTAAAGTTCAGGTCCGCGTTGCCGCTACCCCCCGCCACGGGCAAGAAAGGGTTACCGGCATACTCGCACGAGGCATCGGCATTGTTACCAGCCGAGCTAAAAAAAGCAACTCCCAGTCGAGAACTGACTTCATTCACAGCCTGCGCCACTACCCCGTCCTGAAACATAGGCTCAGCAAAATAAGAAACGTCGTCTACCAGCACCTTGCAGTTGCCCACCGTGGGGTCGGCCAAGCGCAGTGCTTGGTCAGCAAAGTCCGCTTCGCCCCGAAACACCGAGCTAAACGCCTTGCCTGCCCCCGGCGCAATATCATGAACTAGCTCAATCATGGCGCTGCCTTCGTCGCTGCCTTGGCCGGCACCCAGGTCTTGCAGCACCTGCACATTGGCTGGCAAATCACCAGAAGCTACGCCCGAGGCGGCGGTCCCGAGCGAATTATACGAGTCGCTCATTACGCCGATGCGCTGGCCGGTACCGTCGTAGCCAGTGGGCTTAGCGGCTCGCACGCGGTTGGCTTGCAGGCCATAATCGGCTTGGTTCTGGTAACGGCCCGAGCTGGTGCGGGGCCGCCACACGGGCCGCACGCCCATTAGCCCCTGGGGCACCAGGCTCTCGATACCTGCCGCGCCGGGAGCCAACTCACTCACCGGCAGTTCGCCTTCAATAAAGTGCAGTTGTGGCCGAGCCGCTACTGTCACGAAGCCCCGCGCTTCCAGCAGTGGCCGCAGGGCAGCCACGTCGCGCGCCGTAATGCGCACCAGCACCGACGATAGGCCTTGTTCGTTCAACATCAACCGGGGGAAAGCTTCGCGCAACGCTACTGGCCCTGTACCGCGGCCATTTATGCCTCCCCGCTTGGTGTAGGCGTAGAGTTGCTGCAGATCGCGGCTGAGGTGCGAGCTAGCGTTGGAGGGTAAGGCAGCTGCTGCCTCTGCAGTACGGCTGGTAGTTGAGGTAGCAGTTCGGTGTAAATCAGGATGTAGCATTGGCGACTCTTGCGCCAACAGAGGCACCGGAGCCAAGCACATCCCTAATAGAGTTAATAGGTGCTTCATGAAACTGAATTAAGTGTAAAATCTCCTTAGCAATATATAACCTAAGCATTCATGAGTTTATAGTAAGGGTTGTGAATTTTGAGATTTTGCGCTCTTACAGCTTTCGTCAACTTCTAGAAGAAATGAAAGCCCCTGGGGGTTAAGCAATTGCTTAACCCCCAGGGGCTTTCATTTCTTCTAGAAAAATAGTGGGTAGGCGACTTATTTTACCGGTAAGGCGCCTACCTACTAAACTATTAACCTAGCTTTAGAAAAACTTCGAGCGGTTGTCTTGCACCTTAGCCTGGGCCTTGATGGCTTCGTAAATGAGGCCATCTTGGCGCTGCTGGCGCTGCTGCACGAGCTGCTGGCGCACCACTTTGAGGTCGTTGGGGGTAGAGGGCAGCACGCTAGTACCTTCCACTACCAGCACGCCCTGCTCGCCCTGGATGGGGGCCGATTTCTGGCCCGGCTTCAGGGCGAAGGCGCGGCCCACGGCGTCGGGCTCAAAGCCCACGTTTGGAATGGTGCCTTGGCCTTGGGCTACGCCCTCGGCCGTTTGCACCACAGCGCCGTTACCAGCGGCCTTAGCCAAGTCTTCGAGCGAGCCGGCTTTGCCCTGTAGCTTACCCACGAGTTGTTTGCCTTTGAGTTCGTTGCGCACGGCGGCAGTCAGCTCGGGGCGTACGCTCTCGATGGTGGCCGTGCCTTTAGTGCGGGCGTCGGTTACGGCCGCGATGACGTGCAGGTCGCCAATGTCAAACTTGCGTACGTCGCCCACTTTCGTTTCGGAGCCGCCGTCGGGGTTGAAGCCGAAGGCCCAGCGCACTATTTCGCGCGAGCCGGGCAGTGTGTTCAGCGCTTGCGCGTCGCGGGCTACAAACTTGGCTTCCTGCTTCTGCAGCGTCTTGTCTTTGGTGGGTAGGGCGCGGAAGTCGGCCAGGGTGGTGGCGCCGGCTTGCAGCTGCTCGGCCTTGGCATAGGCTGCTTCGCGGGTGGCGTCGCTGGGCTGCACGTTTTTCACGATGGCCGCTACCTGGTAGGTCTGGTTGGTTTTGGGCGCCGTTACCTTGATGATGTGGTAGCCGAAGCTGGTTTCCACTAGGTTGGGTAGCAAGCCGGGGCCGCTAGCTGCAAATACAGCCTTGCTGAACTCGGGTACCATGCGGCCTTCCTCAAACCAGCCGAGGTCGCCGCCCTGGTCCTTGGTGCCGTCGGTGCCAAACTGACGGGCCATCGCCGCGAAATCGGCGCCCGCCTTGATTTTATTGAGAATATCCTGGGCCTGCTTTTTAGCAGCCGCCTTAGCTTCGGGCGTAGTGCCGGCGGGCTTGATGAGGATGTGGCTGGCGCGAGCGGCGGGCTTAGCACCGGCTTTAGCCGCCGTTACCTTGTAGATAGCCAGCGCGTTGTTGTCCACGTAGGGGCCATATACTTCGCTCACCTTAAGGGGCAGCTGCTGGCGCAGCTTCTCGGGTAGCTCGGCCGGCGAAAGGAAAGCGTGGTTGTAAGGCTGGTCTGAATTGGAGCGCACGAAAAGCGAGTCGTTGGGCGCCGTGCGGAACTGCTGAGCCAGGCCGGCCACGCTTTGGCGAAGGGCGGCGCTGTCTTCCTTGGTAGCTACTTCGGGCACTACGATGTACTCGATGGTACGACCATCTTCCACTTTGTAGCGGCCTTTGTGGCGGTTGAGGTAATCGGTGAGCTGCTCGTCGGTGGGCTTAAAGGCCGAGTCCGACACGCTGGTGTAGGGCACAAATAGGTAGCGGAAGCTGGCCTTGGCGTTCTGGGCCTGGTCGAAGTACTTGGCTTCGGCGGTGGTCACGTACACCGAGTTCTTGAGCAGGGCGTTGAACTTGTTCACCGGCCGGTCAAAATCACGCAGGCTGGCTTCGAAGTTGTGAAACGCGGCCTGGGCCTCGGGCGGTAGCTTGTCGAGGTTTTTGAGGTAGTCGATGAGGCGGCCCCGGTCAAACTGCCCCGTTTTGGGGTCGGTGAACGCTTGCTTGATAGCAGGGTTGGGGTTGTCGCCCTGCACCATGTCTACGGCCTCTTCGTCGCCCACGGCCAGACCGCGCTTGTCGATTTCGGGTTGGAACGCGCGGCGGTACAGCAGCTGGTTCCAGGTTTGGTCGCGTAGGTAGCCCAGCGCCTGCTCGTCGGGCGGGCGGCCCTGCTGGTTAGCAAAGTTCTGCTTGGCTTGCTCGAGGGCAGCGTTGAACTCGGGCAGCTCAATCTTTTCGCCGTTTACCTCGCCCACCACTTGGCCATCGCGGCCGAAGAGGCGGTTTTTCCCCCCAACCAGGTCGCCGCCCACTATAAAGAGCAGCATCCCGACGGCGACGGCGCCTACGGCCACCCCCGACTTTTCCCGTATCGTGTTAATTAAAGCCATTAATTCAAAAGTTGATTGTCGATAAATGATTGTTGGGAAGTAGTAGCTTGACTAGATAAAGACAAACACTCAACGATTAACAATCAGCCAGCAACCCAAAAAGAGGCGCAAAATAGCCATAAATCGCCCGAACTATCAAGCTCCTACCCCCTCGCTGTGCCCGAAGTGGCCTAGCTGCTGCTACCGGCGCTTCTTATTTTTTCGAGCGGGCTTGTTTAGGTCGGCCACTTGCTTGGCTACTTCCAGCTCTTTGGCCCGGCGGGCTTCTTGTTGCCGCCAGTAGTTGAGGGGCAGCCAGCATGCCAGCGAAATCATGAATATCCAGTAGTTTCTCTGCAGGTCCTTCTCCACAATGGTCTGGTACACGCCGATGACGAAGGCTACCACGCCCAGAGAAAACAGCACGGTGCGCAGCAAGGATTTATCGAATTTCATATGCTTGGCTAACTGTTCGCTACTTGCCCAGGCGCTGAGCCTCGGCTAGGCTAAACACGCCCTTGGGCTGGTGGATGCCGTAGCGCGAGAAGTCTTGGTTGGCGGTGAGGCCGTTGCCGGTGAGCACCTCGGTGGGCGTTTGCACGCGCACAAACATGGCGCTGTCAGTGTAGATTTTTCGTTGGCTTTGGCTGTAAAAAAGCTCCTCCGTATCGAGCAATTGCTTTTCGGGTACATTGGCCACCTTCACCGCGCCGCGCATAATATAGAGTTGATTGGCGTTGTCGAACTTACCCCACTTAGCCACCAGCGTGTTGATAATATTTTTACCTGGCTTGTCGTAGAACGTAACGGTCACGCCTTTAGGATAGAGCTTGTCACTATTCTCGAAAATCTGTTCGAGTGGTGCGGTCAGGCGTATGTGCAGCCGCGCCGAGTCGCTCAGCAACGTCACCACATTATCGGTTTCGAGCAGCGGGCCATTGTAGATAATGTGCTTGGGGGCTTCCTCCTTCTTTTGGCAACCCGCGGCCAGCAGCCCGGCCAGCACTAAGCCGGCCAGCGCCCTACCCCCCTCTTTAGCCCCAAAAAAGCCCACTATTGCAGGCGCCGCTTGATAAACCAGCGGTTGCTGAGGGTAGCGCCCACTTGCACGCGCACGTAGTCTTCGCGCACGTTGCTCGTGCCGGTGTCGCCGTAGAGGTAAGCCGTGTTGCCCCGAATACCGTAGATGAATGCCAGGCTGATGACCGTTGATTCGAGGGGGGTAGCCGTGGGCAACGGGAAGGCGAAGCCCCAATGCACGGCCCGGTCGTAGAGACGCGTGCCAAGCGGCGCGTAGGGCATCTGGGCCACGCTGAGGCCTACCCGGTACGTAACGCGCTGAAAGTAGTGCTCGACCGAGCCTGGGTCGGGCGTAAACTCGCCGCCGGTGGCTACGCGCCAGGTGTTGCTAAGGCCCGCCGTGGAGAGCAGGCTAAACGATTGGAACTTGGACCACTGTTGCGTCGAGGCATCGAGGCTAGCCGTCCAGTTGGTACCATTATCTAGGGTCAGGCCCACTTGCGAAAGCGAGGGCACGGTAGTATTGCCCGCATCGTCCGAGAGCTGTGTGGTGTTGCCAATTACGGCGCCGTTAGCGTCGCGCTGCTCGGTAGTGCGCTGCCGCGAAGCCTTGAGGTTAGTCTGGAAGGTGTGAACACCCGCCAAGTTCGCGTTCAAGGATTTGCCAAACTTGTGACGATAGTGCACCGAAGCCCGAAACAGGAAGTCGGAGTAGCGCAAAAGCTCGTTATCGACTACTTGCTGCCGAGCCACAATAGTAGGGGTAGTAATGGCAGTGCCTGTCGTTTGGTCGATGGTGCCGAACAAATACGAGGCGCTAGCGCCAATATTGAAGTCGCGCAGCACATGAATGCCATGGGCAAAATAAGCTTCCGAAAGCCCACCCGTGCCGTTGTACTGCCGGTAAGCTGCTGCCGAAGGGTCGCCATTTACTACCCCGGTAGTGGTAGCCTGGTAATCGACAGCGCTATACGGCTTGAGGCCGATGGCAGCACCCCAGCGCTTGTTCAGCGGCACGGCGAGGGCCAGGTAGCCCAGCGTGCCCGAGCCGTTGCGGTTCAAGGTTTGCGCATTATGCACCGTTTTTACCTGCGCATTGAAGGCCGCCTCCCAGGTAGTGCGGGGGGTATAAGCCAGCAAAGCAGGATTCAACTCGTTGACGTTGCCAGTGTTAGGAGCAGCTAGGCCGGTGCCGCCCATGCCCAGCTGGCGCACGCCGCCGTAGTTGCCTACGTAGTCGCCTAAGCCCAGGCGCGAGTAGGGCGAGTTGCCTAGCCCCTGCCCAAACGCCGAGCTGGCGAGTAGCGTAGCAGCGGCCGTCAGCAGGGCCCCGGATAGTTTTTTAGTTGTCAACATTATAGCGTAAAATCTTATCCAGGCCAAGCAGCACCAGTTCTGGCACGGCAAAGATTCAGTCGGCCAGCGGGGTAAGGGCTGCTGCCAGATACGGAGCGTCGCCGCCAGTCAGCACTACTGCCAAACCGGGGTAGCGCTGCTGGTAGTTGGCTACCAAGCCGCGCACCTCAGCAGCAGTACCTCCTACCACCCCACTCAGCAGCGAAGAGGCCGTGGAGGTGCCAATTAGTTGCACCACCTCAGTGGGCGGCGGCAACTCCAGCAACGGCAGCCGGCCCGTAAACGTGTGTAAGGCCTGCAAGCGCATCCGCAGTCCCGGCGCTATGCTGCCGCCCTGAAACGTGCCATCGGCCGTTACCAGGTCGAACTTTAGCGCTGTGCCCGCATCCACAATGAGCACGTCTTGGCTGGGCCAGCGGCTGGCGGCCCCCACGGCGCCGGCCAAGCGGTCGGGCCCTAAGGTGTGGGGGGTAGCATAAGCATTGCGTAGTGGCACCGGCGTGAAACCGGGCCGAAACGGCAGTACCCTGGCCAAGCCATCGGCGGTGGCCAATTCGGCCAGCCAAGGCTGCGTGGTGGCATCATCAGCCACCGACGACAGGATAGCCTGCTGGGGTTGCGTCCGTTGCCATAGGGCCGCGAGTTGCGGCGGCGTGGTCAGAACCCCACTTTCGAGAAGACCTTCGGGCCCAAACACCCCGTACTTCAGCGCAGTATTGCCGAGGTCAAGGGCGAGGGTAGGCCCAGATAAGCGGTTAGCCATTAGCTGCTAGCTGGTAGCTTTTTCAGTGGTAAAAAAGCCAACAGCCAGCAGCTAATGGCTAACCGCTCAAAAACTACATGAAATACTTTAGTCGAATTACTTCCTGCTCACTCAAAAAGCGCCACTTGCCGCGTGGCAAGTCTTTTTTGGTGAGCCCCGCGTACTGCACACGGTCGAGGGCTACCACATCGTAGCCAAGGTGCTCAAAAATGCGGCGCACAATGCGGTTGCGGCCCACGTGCAGCTCGATGCCCACAAAGTGCGGGTTGCCGGCCACTACGGCCACATCATCTACTTCGGCTTTGCCATCCTCCAGTTCCAGACCAGCAGCAATCTCGCCGAGGTGCTCGGCGGTGAGTGGCTTGTCGAGCTCAGCTTGGTAGATTTTCTTGTTCTTATGCGACGGGTGCGACAGCTTTTGAGCTACCTCGCCATCGTTGGTGAAAAGCAGCAAGCCTGTGGTGTTGCGGTCGAGCCGACCCACTGGGAAAATGCGCTCCTTCGACGCCGTAGCTACCAGCGACATCACCGTTTTGCGGCCCTCGGGGTCGTCGGTGGTCGTGATAAAGTCTTTCGGCTTGTTGAGCAGTACATACACCAGCTTCTCGCGGTTGAGGTTGGTTTTGCCGTACTGCACTGTGTCGGTGGGCTGCACTTTGTAGCCCATTTCGGTGATGACCTCGCCATTGACGCGGATTTCGCCGGCGGCAATAAGCTCATCGGCTTCGCGGCGCGAGCAAATACCGGCGTTAGCGATGTAGCGGTTCAGGCGTAGTTCTTCGTTACCGAAGTCCTCTTCACTAGCCCGGCGCTTGTTGCCGCGCGTCTTGTCCTTTTCGTAGTGCGTGAGGTTCTTGTAGTCTGGGGCCTGACCTACCGTATCGCTCGGCTGGCTTTTGGCACCGTAGCTAGTGCCGCGGCGGGGCCCGCTTTGGGCTTCGCGCATGGCTTCGCGCCGCTCCCGAAACGTGCCGCCCGTGTTAGCCGGACGCTCGCCGTAGCTGCGTGGCTTGCCAAACGCACCCTGGGTAGGCTCACGGTCCCGGTCGCGGGCATTGCCGTAGCTGCTGCGGCGGTCGTCGCGGTCACCGGTAGCGGGGCGCGTGTCGCGGTCGCCATAGCTGCGGCGCTCGTTGCCTTCGCCACCGGCTGGCCGGCGGTCGGCGTAGTTGCTGCGGCGGTCGTCGCCACCCGAGCGGTTGTCCGCATCGCGGCGGGGCGCCCGGTCGTCGCGGCGCTCAAAGCCACCTTCGGGCCGTGGGCGGGGGGTGGTGTCACGTTCCTCAAATGAGCGGCGCTCATCGCGACCCGTGTAAACAGGGCGGTCGTTGGTCGGCGTTATGGGCGTGCCGTCGGGATTAGTCTTAATGAACTTCCGATTACGCTCGCCTTTGCCGCCACGCGGCACCGTCGGCTTGCCTTCGTAGCGCACCGGCTGGCCTTGCCAGATAGGCTTGGGGGGGTAGGCGGGGCGCTCACTACGCTCTTCACGGTTTTCGCGCCGCTCGCCACCCTCATTGTTCTGGTCAAAGCGCCGGGGCTGAGCATCACGGTCACCAGAGTTGCGGGCCGGGCGGTCGCCGCCGAAGCTGCGCTTCTCGCCATAGCCACCGCGCTCGGGCCGGTCGCCGCCGCCAAAGCTGCGGGCCGGGCGGTCGCTACCGCCAGCAGGACGCCGGTCGCCGAAACTACCACGGTCGGGGCGGTCGCCGCCAAAGCTGCGCTTCTCCCCACCAACACCGCCACGCTCAGGGCGGTCGCCGCCACCAAAGCTGCGCTTCTCGCCGAAGCCACCGCGCTCGGGTCGGTCGCCACTGCCGAAGTTGCGCTTCTCACCAAAATTTGGCTTATTGAAGCCTCCGCCACCGCTAGGCCGGGCGCCAAACTTGTTGCCACCTCCTTGGCCAAAAGTGGGCCGAGCTGGTGAGTAGCCTTCGCCGCGCCCATCGGGGCGGCTGCCCTTATAGTTGCTGCTATTGCCACGGGGTGCGTTGCCACCGCGGGCATCGCCGTTTGGCCGCCCGGTGTTGCCAGTCGCGCCGCGCCGACCTGGCTTATCCTCCGAAAAATGTTGCTTGCCCATTTTATATACTGTGTGTTAGCTAATGCTGGCTTATAGTCCCGCGCCGCCGGCGCTGGTAAGTGCTACCCCCCTTACAGGAGGCAAGTACTAAAAAATCCGGACCTGCAGACCGCCGCCGAAGCGCCGGGTGCAGGTCCGGACTATTGTACGTGGTAATGCTTAGTCGCGACGGGCCAGTTTGGCCTCAATCGAGTGCTGGGTATGCGGCACTGCGCGCAGGCGCTCCTTAGGGATGAGCTTGCCTGTGCCGATGCACACGCCATAGGTACCATTCTTAATGCGCGTCTGCGCATTTTCAAGCTGCTGAATGAACTTCATCTGGCGCGAGGCCAACTGGTTCAGGCTTTCCTTCTCAGCCGTCTCGGCACCGTCTTCGAGCACCTTGAGCGAGGCAGCCGTGGTATCAGTACCCGACTCGTTGTTACGCGTCAGCGTCTCCTTAATGAAGGACAGCTCTTTGCGAGCTGCCGTTAGTTTATCCTGAATAATCTGGTCAAACTCAGCTAAGTCTTCCCGCGAGTAGCGGAGGTTTTCTTCGGACATCGAAAGGCAGGTAAAAAAGTAATAAACTAAGAGCAACAGGCAATTAACCTGGCAAAATCAACGCGCCACCAAGCCAAAAAGTTTAGTAGCAATACTAACGCCAGTTGACTTAAAAAGCGACTCACATTGGTTTCGCGGGGGCAAAGGTAGTTAGTTTCAGTGGCTTTGCTCCGCTGGCTGCACCTTTACCTCAGAATCCGAGCATCTGGATAGCGGCCACGGCAGCTTCTACGCCCTTGTTGCCGTGGCGCCCACCGGCCCGGTCCCAGGCTTGCTCCAAATTATTCGTTGTGACGAGGCCAAATATCACGGGTTTATTATACTTCAACCCCACGGTAGTCAGGCCCTGTGCCACGGCATGGCAGATGTAGTCGTCGTGCTTGGTATCACCTTTGATTACTACGCCTAGGCAAATAACAGCGTCTATCTCGTCGTGCTGCGCCAGTAGCTGCGCCCCAAATGTCAGCTCGAAGCTCCCTGGCACAGCATTGCGAAAGATGTTCTCGGGTTTGGCCCCGTGCTTGAGCAGGGTTTCGTAGGCGCCATTGCTGAGCGTGTCGGTTAGCTCGCGGTTCCACTCGGCCACTACCAAGCCAAAGCGCTTGTCAGTAATATCCGTAAAGCCAGCGCTGTCGTAGGTGCTGAGGTTTTGAAGGGCAGTAGCCATAAAGTAGGGGGTAGGACTGGCGTGTAGATGAAGATTCTTAACAGCTTTTTGCCGCGCTGGTTTGCGCCAGTGTAGGGGGTAGGAAAGCCGTTAGTGGAGGCGATTGATTTTTGTTGTGAACAACAACGGCGCTTCCCTGAGTCAGGAAAGCGCCGCCAGTAACTATTCGAGTGTTGCTTAGCTTACTGAGCCAAGGCAGCCTTGCGCTGGCGAGCCTCCCCTACTTCCTGCGAAGCCGAGTGGTCGTTCAGGATGCGGTCGTAAGCCTTGGCAGCCCCAGCATTGTCCTTTGCTGCTTCCAGCGCGATGCCTTGCTTGAGCACGTAACCCGGCGAAAAGAAATCATTCGTGTTGTGGTCCGCTGCCTTAGCATAGAGCTCAGCTGCTTCCTTTGGTTGGTTTAGCTCCAGCTTCGCATCACCCATCAGCGAGTACGCACGCGACTGCACCAAGTAGTCATCCGAGCTGAATTTATCCAGGTAGTTATATGCGTCCTGAAACTTGCCTTGCTTAAGTGCTGCTACGCCAGCGTAGAAATCGGCTAGATTGCCTGCCTTCGTGCCGCTGTATTCAGTAGCTACCTTATCGAGGCCGGGGTGCTTGCCGTCGCCCTTAGTTGCCTGACCGAGCGAGTCGGCTTCCCAGTAGTTCACCGCCTTGAACATCGCATTTTGGGCTTGCGTATTCTGCTCAGTGCGCCAGTAGTTGTAGCCAAAAGCGCCAGCAATTGCCGCTACCACTACTACCAGAATACCCAAAAGCAAGTTGCGGTTACGCCGCACAAAGTCCTCCGACTCTGCCAGCCGAATGGCCAGCGCATCGGGGTCTTCGAGCAACGGATTTTCGGTCACGTAGCTTTCTTGGGCCGGCGCCAATGGGTCGGTCGACACAGGGCGAACGGGCTGGCGGGCTCCCGGCGTTTTGCCGGTGTATGGAATCTTAGACATTGGATAGGTAGCTCGGCGCCGCAAGTCTGTTCGCAAACCTCGACGCGGGGGGCCACCGGCCACGAGGGCGAGGGGCCGGATTAAGAATAGTTAGTCGTGGATATACGGATAATCCTGCTGCACATACACATCGTGGTAGAGCTCCGACGCATCGGGGTAAGGAGAATTTTCGGCAAATTCAACCGACTCCTGTACCTGCCCTTTGATGCGCTCATCAATGGCCGTCAAATCTTCCTCGGTAGCCATGCCGTGCGTGAGGATAGTGTGGCGTACTGCCTCGATGGTATCGCGGTGGCGATACTCTTCTACTTCCTCTTTCGTGCGGTACTTAGCCGGGTCACTCATCGAGTGCCCTTTGTAGCGGTAGGTTTTAAACTCCAAGAAAGTGGGGCCTTCACCACCGCGGGCGCGTTCAGCGGCGCGGGCTACAGCCTTATGCACCTCCTCCACGTTCATAGCATTCACTGGCTCGTTAGGCATTTGGTAGCCTTCAGCAATGATGTGCAGGTCCGTTACATTCGAGCTGCGGTGCACGGCGGTACCCATGGCATAGCCGTTGTTTTCTACCACAAAAATTACGGGCAGTTTCCACAGCATCGCCATGTTGAAGGCTTCGTGCAAAGCACCCTGGCGCACTGCACCATCACCCATGTAGCAAATGCAAAGCTTGCCTGTCTTGTTGTATTTCTCAGCAAAGGCAATACCTGCACCCAATGGAATCTGCGCGCCCACGATGCCGTGGCCACCCATGAACCCTACCTCCTTGTCGAACATGTGCATCGAACCACCTTTGCCCTTCGAGCAGCCGGTAGCCTTAGCAAACAGTTCGGCCATGATGGCATTAGGCGAAGTGCCTAGCGCCAGTGGGTGCGCATGGTCGCGGTAAGCGGTGATGTACTTGTCACCTTTTTCGAGCGCCGACACAGCCCCAGCTACGCAGGCCTCTTGCCCAATGTAGAGGTGGCAGAAGCCCTTAATCTTTTGCTGACCATAGAGCTGGCCGGCTTTTTCCTCAAACTTGCGCATGAGCTGCATTTGCTCATACCAAGCTAAATAAACCTCTTTCGAAAACTCTGGTTGGTCAGGGGAGGTAGCCAGCGGTTCTTTGCTAGCATCTTCACCTGCGTGGGCAGCGGGCATCACTTCGACAGCCGGCTGCGCCGCAGTCTCGACGCCGGTAGCGGCGTCTACTGCCTTCGAGGGCTGGCCCTTGGTACCATTGCTACCGTTGGCGCCAGCCTTCGGCGCATCCTTTACTTTTGACTCCGCCATAATTCGGGGTATATAATTTCGCGTTGGGAGGGCGAAATTACATAATGTTGCTCGTACTCCCACCCCATTGCTTCGAATGACGCTCGACCATCTCCACCTGCTTTTTTTTAAGAATTACGACGAAGCTACTTTGGCCTTTGGACCAGGCATCAATTGCTTCATCGGCGACAACGGCAGTGGTAAAACCAATCTCCTTGATGCCATTCATTACCTGGCTCTCACTAAAGGAGCCTTCGCCAGTGCCGACGCGCAAGCCATTAAGCAGGGAGCCGATTTCTTTGTGGTAAAGGGCTCGTTTGCTAGTTCCCAAACCGAGCGGCCTGAGAGCATTCAAGTCAGCTTACGAGTTGGGCAGAAGAAAACCATCACGCACGATAAGCAACCCTACGAGCGCTTGGCAGACCACATCGGTCGCTACCCGGCCGTACTTATTTCGCCCTACGATACCGACATTATTCGGGAGGGTAGCGAAGAGCGCCGGCGCTACTTTGATAGTCTTCAATCGCAGCTGGACCACGAGTTCCTGGAGTTGCTTATTCACTATAACGGCCTGCTGCGCCAACGCAACGCAACGCTTAAGCAAAGTGGAGCTGGCCACGGATTCGACGCAATGTACTTACAGGCGCTCGACGACCAACTTGCACCTTTGGGCACGCGCCTATCCAAACTGCGCAGTGATTTTCTTGTAGCATTCTCCCCTGTCTTTCAGCGGCACTATGCACAGTTGGCTGACGGTCGAGAAGCTGTCAGTCTGGAATACAAAAGTCAACTAATAGGCCAGGACTTTCGGCACCTGCTATTAGCCAACGAGCGCCGCGACCTAGCCTTGCAGCGAAGCACCACTGGGCCGCACCGCGACGACTTTGTTTTCTTGATGGATGAGTTGCCTGTCAAAAGCTATGCTTCTCAAGGCCAACAAAAGTCTTATGCGATTGCGCTGAAGCTAGCTCAGTTTGAATTGCTAGCTGCGAAGCCTCAGCCTGCTGGAGCAGCGGCCACTAAGCCTTTGCTACTGCTAGACGATATCTTCGACCGACTCGATGACAAGCGAATTGCTCGGCTACTAGAGCTAGTAGCTGACCAGACATTTGGCCAGGTTTTTCTAACGGACACCAATTTGGAGCGCACCAACTTGGCTTTGGCCGGAGTGAGCAGCAGTATTCAGCGGTTCCGGGTGCAAGCTGGCACGGTGCAGGCTATTTGATTCTTGGCTACTCCCCGTGGGGGTAGGCCGGCGTACTTTTGAGGTAAGCAAACCAACCCGCAAGGCATCGCTCTTTTGGGCGCGGCGTGGGCATTAAGCTATTCCCTCGCTGTGAAAAAACCTAGCCTCTCCCCCACTGCCCGCCGGGCCGATATCATACCCTTGAAGGAGGGACTAGAAGCGTTGGTACGAGCCTACAAGCTTGGGGGCAAGCTAAACGAAGTAACCGTGGTTGCTAGCTGGGAGCGCGTCATGGGCAAAGCAGTTGCCCTCAAGACCCAAGAGGTATATGTTAGCAAGGGGAAGCTTTTCGTTCGGCTTTCCTCCGCACCGCTCAAGCATGAACTGGTGATGGCAAAGACCCGCGTGCTAGAAATGCTCAACAATGAGGTGGGCGCCCAGGTGGTAAACGAGGTAGTGTTTCTTTAACGCTCCTTCTCGTCTACCTCCCAAAGTCTAACTCTCAATTACAGAGGTAGGGTAGCACAGTTTGGTTTTGGCTTACTTGAAAGTGTATGGGCCTAAGTGACAAAAATGTTTCACGTGGAACATTTTTGTCACTTAGGCCCATACACTTTTAATAGGAGCTCATTGTAGGCCTCTAGAAGCGTAATATACTTCGTTTGCAACGCTAAAAGCTGCTTAATAGGGTCTGCGTCTGCCTGTACAAGCGCCTGCTGACGTTGCGTTACAGGTGTTACACTCGTTTGTTTTACAGTTTGTGTTACAAAAGGCAAGGTTGATTGTGCCGTAATTGTAAAGTCGTTTGAAAAATCGTGACCAATTATTTGTCCGACGTTTTTTACAAAGCTTGCATCTAATGTATCGTCCTTGAACTTACGGTAGATGGTTGGACGTGTAATACCCAACTCCTCTACAATGCGGGTGATGGAAATTCCACTGTTCTTTATCGCTTCCTGCAGTATTTCACCCTGATGTGGCATACGATAAATGAGATTGTTGGATTACACTACAAATATGTAACGCGCAAATACGTAAACCAAAAGACTTTACGCAATAAGTCAACTAGCTCGATTGTAACATTGCGTTTCGATACGAATGCGTACTGTAACATACGCTTTTTGACAGGTATCGTGCATTACGATATTCATTAAAATGTCTCTTTTTCAAGCAATGTTTGTAACAGGTTGGGATAATCAGTTGTGATACCTGCTACCCCCCATTTGATGGCTAATGCTAACTCACTAGGGGTATTCACTGTCCAAGGCACAATGCGTAGGCTAGGATATCCGTTTGCCAACGCCTGTAACTTCTCGAAAGAAAGCAAATCAAATTCGGGGCCGTACGTATCGGGTACGAAGCCAAGTTGCTCGAACAAAGTGCTAGCGGGCACAGCGGTTTCATTAAGCAAGCAAAGCGCTAGGTTGGCCGAATGCGCACGCGCTGCTTGTAGAATACGCAGGTCGAAACTGAGGAGCGTAGTCCGAGATTGCACGCCGGCAGCGAGCAGTTCGGCCGCAACCAATTCGACGAAAGGGCTAGGCTTGGGGTGGAATACCTCATCGCCCGCGGGGTCACTTTTCAGCTCAACTGCGTAGCGTACTGGGGCCCGCCCCATCTGTTGGCAGGCGGTTTCAGTAGCTAATAAAACCTCGCTAAGCAAGGGTCGGTAGCTAGGAATGAGTTGCTGCTCGGGGAAGTTTGCTAGTGCCTGAGCACCCACTACGCAACGGCGAACGGTGGCGTATGGCAACTGAAAAATATTGTACGTGCGCTCCTGGCATGGATCAATATGCTCGCCATGTGGGCCAGTGCCGAGCCGTGCCGATAGCCAGGGCTCGTGCGAAACAACCACTTGGTGGTCGGCAGAAATGACTACATCCAGCTCTAGCACATCAACTCCTAGGGTGAGTGCGTGCAGAAAAGCTGGTAGCGTATTCTCGGGCCGCAAGCCACGGCAGCCGCGGTGGCCGTGAATTTCGGGGCGGCGAGGGGGGGTAGGGAAAGGCGAAATTGGTAGCATGGCTCGTGTACGCAGCCAAGGGTGTAGGCAGCCAGCCAGTAGCTTTGCAAGCTCATACGGGGGTAGCCTACCCCCATTATCACGCAAGCTATTTGATGAAACGACTACTTCTTTTTCTACTCGCGCTGGCCATTCTAGGTGGTGGCTATTACTACTACAGCAGCCTGAAGAAGGGCCCTGAGTACGCCTTGCTGCAGGCCGCTGCCGCCACGCAAACCCATGACCTAGCAAGCTTCGAGCGCTATGTAGACGTAAGCAGCCTGACCAACCACTTGGTCGATGATGTGGCTAGCCAAAGCAGTTTGCTTTCAAGCCTAGTACCGGGGGGTGGGCTAATGCTGCGCAGTGGCCTGAGCTTATTGAAGCCTCAGCTAGCCAGAGCGGCGCAGCAGGAGGTGCAACGCTACGTGCAAACCGGCTCACTGGAGGCGGCCCAGGCAGAGACTCCGAAGCGACTAGTCAACCTGTCTTTTCTCGGGCTGGCGGGCCGGGTAGTGGGCCCTGACAGCAAATTCAAAGGCATCAAGTACAGCACCGACAAGGGTAGTGAAGCCCTTGTGGGCTTGGAGTTTTCGCAGCCCCGCTACGATACCACGCTAGTAGTAGAGGTGCAGATGCAGAAGCAGCCCGATAGCCACTGGCAGGCCAAGCAGCTAACGAACGCTGGTGAGTTGGTGCAGCACGTAGCTAAACTCGAAAAGATGAAGCTACTCAACTAAAGCAATGCTTAGGCAGGCGCTTGGCGCGACCAGATTACGCACAAATCTAGCCTACTCAGCAGTACCTGAAAGACTATCCTATTGCTTCGTTAGCCTACCCAGCACCGCAACAAAAAACCCGCAGCCAATTATGGCTGCGGGTTTTTTGTTAGAAAAGTCTCGACAGCTTAGTTGCTGCGACCTGAGAAAAGCAGGTAAATAATAGAGCCACCAATAGGGAAAAACCAGATAATGGCGCCCCAGAGAAGCTTTTTGCCCAGCGACCAGTCTTGCTTGAGCAAGCTGATGACCGCGTAGATGGCCATAATCAGGTACAGAACCCCAAAGAACCCTAGACCGCCTCGGTTATTGTAAGCACTTGGCGCGCAGCTAGTTGCGATTAACGACAGAAGAGGGAGCAAAGCCAGCGGCTTAAGACGGGCAGCGACAGTGGAGAAGGTTTGCATAAGAGCAGTGTGAAGAAAAGTGTGGTGTTCACGCCTTTACGCAATTTTAAGGCTTTTGGCTATTTAATTACGACAAAACACTGTATTACAGCTTGTTACTGATAAAGGCACTGACTTGCTGCACAAAATGCGGGAGTACTCCCGGAATGAGCACCAGCAGGAGCAGCACCCCAAAGAGCGCGCCGTAGAAGTGCGCATCGTGGTTGACGTTGTCGCCCCGGCGGCGGCCCATGTACCAGGAGTACGCCAGGTAGAGCACGCCAAAAATGAATGGCTGAATGGGAAATGGTAGCGGGAAGATGATGATGCCACCGCCATTCGTATTGACCGGGAAGAGCAGGATACTGGCAAACAGCACCGACGCTACCCCCCCCGACGCACCCAGGCTACGGTAGTCACGGTCGTCGCGGTGCTGGAAGTAAGATGGTAAATCGGATACGATAATGCCCCCAGGTAGAGCAGCAGGAACAGCCCTACCCCTGCTCCGGAACCATAACTTTCGGCTAAAGTGGAAAGCACCACAGGGCTGAAAGAGTAAAACGCAAACATGTTGAAGAGCAGGTGCGACCAGTCGGCGTGCAGGAAACCGGAGGTGAGCAGGCGGTACCATTGGCCGCTGGAGCGAGCCATAACGTAGGGCTCGAGTATCCAGGCGCGCATGAGCTCGGGCTTCGACCAGGCGTAGGCAGAGATGGCGACCGTGAGGCCGATGAGAATCAGAATGGGATTGAACACGAAGGGGGACTGGGTTAGCTTTCGCGGTCCATGAGCTGGAGCGCGAGGTGATGCAGGGGCTGCTTGCGGGCAGCGGGCGCCCCTACCCGCTCCAGATGCTGCAAAGCAGCCTGGAAGTACTCGTTGATGAGCGCCTCGGTTTGGGGCCGAATATTGAGCTCGTCGTAGATGGCGCGCACGGCCTGCACCTTGGCATCGGCATCGGGCACGGGCTGGCCGATGTGCTGGCCTAGCGCGGCGCGCTGGGTGGCACTGGCCTGCGCCTGCGCTGTGAGGAGCAGGTAGGTTTTCTTGTCAGAAATGATGTCGCCGCCCACGCGCTTGCCAAAGGTGGCAGCATCGCCATACACATCGAGCAGGTCGTCGCGCAGCTGAAAAGCCAGGCCAATGTCGGTACCGAACTGGCGCAGATGCTCGGCATCGGCGGCGCTGGCGCCTGCCAGCACGGCGCCCAGCTCCAGGGCGAAGCCCAGCAGTACGGCCGTTTTCAGCCGAATCATGTCGAGGTACTGTGGGATGGTAATGGTGGTTTCGGTTTCGAAATTCATGTCCCACTGCTGGCCCTCGCACACCTCGGCGGCAGTCTGGGAGAAGCGGCGCAGCACCGGCGGCAGCAGGGGTAGGGGCACGTTCTCGAAGAGCAGCTCGTAGGCCCGCACCAGCATCACATCGCCCGAGAGGATGGCCACGTTGGGGTTCCACTTCTCGTGCACCGTAGGCTGGCCGCGCCGCAGCGGCGCCTGGTCCATGAGGTCGTCGTGGAGCAGCGTGAAGTTGTGGAAGACTTCGGTAGCCAGCGCGGGCTTTACGAGGGGCGCCAGGTCGTCGGTGAAAAGCTGGCCGCCCAGCAGCGTCAGCAGGGGCCGCAGGCGTTTGCCCCCCAGGCTCATGATGTAGCGAATGGGGTCGTAGAGCGTGGCTGGCTGCTGGCCATAGTCAAGCTCCTTTAGGGCTTGCTGGAGAAGGGTAGAGAGGTCGGTTTGCACGGGGCAAAGGTCGGGCTGTAGTGGTCATTAAAATCTCTTGCCTATACGAGCGCAACGAAGTGAAGCGCGGCAACCGCTGCAGAACAACTCCCGTGGATGTCGTTCTGATGCGATTGCCGCGCTTCACTTCGTTGCGCTCGTAAGGAGCAGATGGGAAAGGCTACCGGCGGCGGTTGCCGCCTTCCCTACCCCCCCGGCCACCGCCAGAATTGCCTTTGTAGCCGCCACCGCCTTTGCTGTTGCCATCGCGGTTGCGGGCGCTGCGGCCACCACGACCAGCTTCGCGCTCGGCCCGCTCGCGCTGCTTCACGCTTTCGGGGCGGTTATCGACCAGCTCCATATCGATGGTGCGGTCGAGCAGATTGGCCGACGTCACGATTACTTGCAGTTCGTCGCCAAACTGGATAATGCGTTTCGAGCCGCGCCCCACTAGGCGGTAGTTATCCTTATCCAGCTCAAAGGTGTCGCCCGGAATGTCGGAGATGCGCACCATGCCTTCGCACTTGTTGGCCTCAATCTCGACGTAGATGCCGCGCTCCGTCAGGCCCGATACCACGCCCGTGAACTCCTCGCCAATATGCGCGCCGATGTACTCCACCTGCTTGTCTTTGATGCTGGCGCGCTCAGCGTTGGCCGCCAGCTTCTCGCGGGCTGAGGAGTGCTTGCAAGCGTCTTCTACGGGCTCCACCGCGGCGTTCTTGCCGCCGTTGAGGTAGTACTCAAGCAGGCGGTGGGCCATCATGTCGGGGTAGCGGCGGATGGGCGAGGTGAAGTGCGAGTAGTGCGCAAACGCCAGCCCGAAGTGCCCTAGCGGCTCGGTGGTATAAATAGCCTTCGACATCGAGCGGATGGCCAGGCCCTGAATCACATTTTGCTCGGGCTTGCCCACCACGTCGGTGCTCAGCTTGTTGAGCTCGGTGCTGACCTTTTTGGGGTTGCTCAGGTTCAGTTTGTGGCCGAACTTCTGGGCAAAGAGGGCAAAGTTTTCGAGGCGGTCGGGGTCGGGCGCGTCGTGGGTACGGTACACCATCGTGAAGCGCGGCTTTGTCTTTTTGAGGCCGAACACGAACTCGGCCACTCGCTTGTTGGCAAGCAGCATGAACTCCTCGATGAGCTTATGCGCGTCCTTGCGCTCCTTCACGTACACGCCGAGCGGCTTGCCATCCTCGCCTAGCCGGAACTTCACCTCCTGCGTTTCGAAGCTGATGGCTCCCTTGCGGAAGCGCTCAGCCGAGAGCTTTTTGGCGAGGTGGTTCAGCAGGTTTATTTCCAGCGCGTAGTCGCCCTCGTTGGTTTCTATACGCTCCTGGGCCTCTTCATAGCTGAAGCGACGGTCGGAGTGAATGACCGTTTTGCCAAACCACGAGTCTATGAGCTTGCCCTTTTCATCGAGCTCAAACACGGCCGAGAACGTCAGCTTGTCCTCGTTGGGCCGCAGCGAGCAGAGGCCGTTGGAGAGGTTTTCGGGCAGCATCGGAATCACGCGGTCTACCAGGTACACTGAGGTCGCGCGATTCTTGCCCTCGCGCTCCAGCTCGGTGCCGAGGCGTACGTAGTGGGTTACGTCGGCAATGTGCACCCCTACTTCGTAGTTGCCGTTGTCCAGCGTGCGCAGGCTCAGGGCATCGTCAAAGTCCTTGGCGTCGGCCGGGTCGATGGTAAAGGTGAGGATGTCGCGGAAGTCGCGACGCTTCGCAATCTCCTCCTTCGAAATGGTCGTCGGAATGGCATCAGCTTCTTCTTCCACCGCCGATGGAAATTCGAAGGGTAAGCCAAACTCGGCCATGATGGCGTTTATCTCCGCCTCATTCTCACCAGCTGCCCCAAAGTTGCGAATGATGGTACCGACCGGGTTTCTACCCTCCCCATCGTGGTCCGGAAACTCGGTAATGCGCACCAGCACCTTGTCGCCGTTGCGCGACTCGCCTAACTCCTGCGGTGGCACCATCACGTCGAAGTACGACTTACGGTTGTCGGGTTTCACGAAGCCAATGGAGCCCTGCACTTGCAGGCGGCCCACCACTTCGGAGCGCTGGCGCTTGATGACTTCTACCACATCGCCAGTGAGGCGGCCGTCGCGGATGCCCCGTAAGCGCACTCGCACCAAGTCGCCATCCAGCGCGTAGCGCAGCTGGTCGGTGAAGACGCGAATATCATCGCCGTCGCTGTCTTCGCGCACCACAAAAGCGAAGCGCGGCGTGGCCAGCGATACCGTACCAATGACAGTATTGCCATCACGCTGAGGCCGGCGGTCGGGGCCATCGCCCACGTGGTCGAAGCCCGCCGAACGACGCCGATGAATAATGGGGTCCTGGCCAAACTCGGCTTCCAGCATGGGGGCAGCGGCAGCGGTAGGTTCAGCCTTTCTTGTCGTTTTGCGAGCCTTGGTAGCGCTAGCGGCTACTTGCAGGTCGGTGGGGTTGGCAAGGCGATATTCATCGTTTTGCAGCAGCTCTAGGCGGCCATTCTCACGCAGGTCCTTAAGATGCGCAACCAGCTCCTCGCGCTGGGCTTTGGTCGTGATGCCGAGGCGGCGCGAAAGCTGGCGATAGGCCAGCACCTTGCCAGGGTTATCCGCAAACTGGCGGTACACCGTGTCTTGCTCAATACTAGCGGCAGCGGGGGGGTAGGGGCTGGCGCCGTGGGGGCTGCCTTCGCGCGAGCGGCGCGGGGGGCAGCGGGGTCTTTCGGGTTTTTCATGAAAGTGGGTAAGACGGCCGCCAGACAGCTTGAGGTAAGATTGACGAAGGCGACGCGCGGGATAAAGAAAGGCAAACGGTGGGATAGGCCGTTTGTAGTAGAATAAAAGTTGAACGTGAATGGGAGCACCTTGTTCGGAGCAGCTTACTTAGAACAGTGCAGCATACTCAGGGAACGAAGAATTGCTTCGGTCTACGAGGCTACCCGAGCCGCGATGCGCGCCGGGTCGTCGCTCGGAATCGCAGCTAGCAGCTGCTGGGTGTAGGGATGCTGCGGATGGGCGTACACTTCGGCAGCCAGGCCGCTTTCCACGATTTTACCCTGGCTCATCACTAGCAGCCGGTCACTCATAAAGCGGGCCACCGACAAGTCGTGGGTAATAAACAGGTAGGTGATACCTAGCTCGCGCTTGAGGTCATTGAGCAAGTTGAGAACCTGCGCCTGCACACTCACGTCGAGCGCCGACACCGACTCGTCGCACACAATGAGCTTGGGCCGCAGGGCCAGCGCCCGCGCAATACAAATGCGCTGCCGCTGCCCGCCGCTGAACTCGTGCGGGTAGCGCTGTTCTGCGTCCTCGCTCAGGCCCACGGTGCGCAGCAACTCGCGCACCCGGGCTTTTTGCTCGGCGCGGCTGCCGCCTACCCCATGCACCCGCAACGGTTCCAGGATGGCCTCGCCCACCGTCAGCATCGGGTTCAGGGCCGCGTAGGGGTCCTGAAACACCAGCTGAAACTCGCGCCGCCGGTGGCGCAATTCGCCGGCCGGCAGGCGTGCTAGGTCAGTACCTTCAAACAGGATGCGGCCGGCCGTTGGTTCCGTGAGGCGGAGCAGCGCCCGGCCCAGCGTAGTCTTGCCGCAGCCCGACTCGCCCACTAAGCCGACCGTTTCGCCGGGGTAGATGTCGAAGCTCACCTCATCCACGGCCCGCACAAAAGAGGTAGCCCGCGTGAAGAACCCTTTGCGAATAGGAAAGTACACCTGCAGGTTTTCGACGCGCAGCAAAGGATTTTCAGCCGTGGAACGTGATTTTTGTTCCACGGGGAACGTTTTGGTTGTATCAGAATTAGTCCGTAACTGAGAAGGAATCACTTCTGGGCCGCCTACCCCTCCCCCACCGTCGCGCGCCGTCAGGTTTCCGGCCGCGTCAGTGTCCATAAAATCGGCCACTACGGGCAGGCGCGTTTTGCCGATCGAGAGCCGGGGCCGGCAGGCTAGCAAGCCTTTGGTGTACGGATGCTGCGGGTTGGTGAAAATATCGAGCACGCTGCCTTGCTCCACTACCCTACCCCGATACATCACCAAGATGCGGTCAGCAATCTCGGCTACCACGCCGAGGTCGTGGGTGATGAACAGCACCGCCGTACCGTGCTCGCGCCGTAGGTCGCGAATGAGTTGTAGGATGCGTGCTTGCACCGTCACGTCGAGCGCGGTGGTGGGCTCGTCGGCAATGAGCAGCGCCGGGCGGCAGGCCATGGCCATCGCAATCATCACGCGCTGCTTTTGGCCGCCGCTTATCTCATGGGGGTAGGCTTTGAAAATCTGAGCGGGCCGCGGCAATTGCGCTTCGGTAAACAACTCGATGGTGCGCGCCTCGGCTTCTTGCTTACTGAGCGAAGTATGCAATAATAGCGCTTCTACTACTTGGTAGCCGCAAGTCAGCACGGGGTTCAGAGACGTCATCGGCTCCTGAAAAATCATGCTGATATCGTTGCCGCGCACTTGTTGCAGTTGCGTCTCGGTCAGCTGAAATAAATCCACCTCTCCCAGCTTCTCAGACGCAAAGCGGGCAGTGCCGCTCGCCAGGTGCGCCGCCGGCTTGGCGAGCAGCCCTAGAAGCGCCAGCGACGTCACCGACTTGCCCGAGCCCGACTCGCCCACAATCGCGAGCACCTCTCCCCTACCCACCTCAAACGATACATCGGCCACGGCGCGGGTAGTGCCGCGCTGCGAGCGGAAATCAACGGTAAGATTCTGAACGGAGAGCAAGGACATAGGCGCGGTATCGGCTAGCAAACTAAGCAGCAAACCGTCTGCTGGGCTAAGTGAGTCAAGCAACTTGCCAAATTAGAACGCTTGGTTCCAACGTAGTAAAGTGCTTGGCCAGCTCAGCCCGGCAGACGGCTTGCGGGAGGTGGGCAAAAATCAAGCTCAGGCTGTTTCGGAGGTTTCAGAAGTAGCTACTACCCCATTTTGGGCCTGCGTTTCCCTGAAAAAACGGCCTTGCAGCAGTAGAATCAGCGTTACACCGACGAAGATAGCAGAGTCAGCTAAATTAAAAATAGGCCAGAGTGACACGTACTTACCACCTAAAATAGGCCAAGCATTGGGCAAAAAGCCCTCGTAGATATCGACGTAAATCATGTCAATAACTTGCCCGAAAAACCAGGGGGTAGGCGAGCCAAACGGCGCGTTGTGGTAGATAACGCCGTAAAAAACCGAGTCGATGACGTTGCCCACAGCTCCACCCAAAATGAGCGCCATGCACGCAATAAAGCCCGCCGCTGCCCGATGCCGCCACAAATGCACGATGTAGTAACTAAGCCCGCCCGCCGCCAGCAGCCGAAAAGCCGTGAGTAGCAGCTTCCCATAGGGCGGCGGCAGCAGCTCCACGCCAAAGGCCATACCGGGGTTCAGGGTGTAGTGCAGCTTGAGCCAGTGGCCGATAAGCGGTATCTCCCCATTCAAGCCTGGCTGCATATGCTTATTTACCAAGTACTTAGATAGCTGGTCGATAAAAATAATAAACAAAGCCAGCAGAAAGAATGGTAGCACACTGCCCCGGCGCGCCGGGTAGCGCTGGGACTGGGAATGGATATCGGTAGGCAAATCGGTAGGCACTGAGGAAGAAAAATACTGCGTAATCGGGTGTTTATAAAGCAATTGTGAAGTAATCGGCTACTCTACCGCCGTCGTCGGCGCTGGCTTCAAAAAGCGGTCTTGCAGTAGCAAAATCAAGGCTACGCCAATGAAAATGAAAGAATCGGCCAGGTTGAAGATGGGGAAGCCATTCGTGTACTGCCCGCCCACAAAAGGCACCCATTGTGGGAAAAAACCCTGGTAAATAGGCACGTTAATCATGTCGATAACTTGGCCATACAACCAGGGGGTAGGCGAACCAGCGGGCGCATTGTGGTAGAGAACGCCGTAGAAAACAGAGTCCAGCAAGTTGCCTAAAGCCCCACCCAAAATGAGCGCGCTGCACGCAATGTAGCCTGCCGCCGCCCGCTGCCGCCACAGCCGCACCATGTAGTAGCTGATGCCCCCCACCGCCAACACCCGAAAAGCCGTGAGCAGCAGCTTGCCAAACGGCGGCGGCAACTCGACCCCAAAAGCCATCCCGGGGTTTTCGGTATAGAGCAGCCTTAGCCCGTCTCCCAGAAGAGGAATCACTTCGCCCAGCCTCATATGGCTATGCACCAAGTATTTAGAAACCTGGTCGAGCACAATAACGAGCAGCGACAGCAGAAAGAACGGCAGCACGCTACCCCGACGCGCCGAGTAGCGCAGCGTTGACTCGGATGAGGAAGCAGGTAAGGCAGTCGGCACAGGTGAAACTCTAATTACTTTGTACTGTTTTATACCGAATTACAGGGTCTTACAACCTTTAAAAACGGCTCAAGCAAGTCGTTGTGCGCGGGAAAACCCGGCCGCGTTTTCGAGCGCAGCCGGGCGGCTCACAATCAAGCAGTTACTACGTCTACTTTGGCCGGCACCGAGAAGTCGTCAAACTCCAGTACCGCGCCGCCGGCTACTTCGGGCACAAAGTCGAGGCGCAGGGCCTGCACTTCTTCGCGGATGTAGTCACCGAAGGCCGCCACGGCAGCTTGCAACTCGGCCGGCGCACTATCGGCCAAGTGCACACTGATGCGGTCCTGCACTTCGAGGCCCGAGTCCTTGCGCAGGTTTTGGAGGCGGTTGACTAGCTCGCGGGCCAAGCCCTCCTGGCGCAGCTCCTCGGTGAGCGTCACGTCGAGCGCCACGGTGAGTGGGCCGTCGGTGGCCACGAGCCAGCCCGGTAGGTCCTGAGTGCGAATTTCGACTTCGTCGAGGTGCAGCATCAGGGTTTCTCCTTCTACTTCCACAGCTAGCTCGCCCTGCTTTTCAAGCTGGCTCAACTCGTCGCTGTTCAGCGTTTGGATGCGGGCACCCACGGCTTTCAGGCGCGGGCCGTAAACCTGACCTAGGCGCTTGAAATTGGGCTTCACCGATTTCACCAGCACGCCGCTCTTGTCGTCCAAAAACTCCACGTGCTTCACGTTGACCTCGGCGCAAATCAGGTCTTCCACTTTCCCTACTTGCTCTTTGGTAGAGCCATTCAGCACGGGCACCAGGATGCGCTGCAAGGGCTGACGCACCTTCAACACCGACTTCTTACGCAACGAGTGCGTAAGCGAGCTGATGCGCTGGGCCAGCTCCATGCGTTCTTCCAAGGCCTTGTCGATGAGCGACGTATCGGCCTCAGCCAGGTAGGTCAAGTGCACCGATTCGGCGGCGTCCTGGCCTGTGGTGAGGTTGCCGTAGAGCCAGTCGGCGAAGAACGGCGCAATAGGCGCCATGAGTTGCGCCACGGTGCTGAGGCACTCGTGCAATGTCTCGTAAGCGGCTTGCTTATCGGTCGTTAGCTCGCCTTTCCAGAAGCGGCGGCGCGAGAGGCGCACGTACCAGTTGGAGAGCTGGTCGGTCACGAAATCCTGCACGGCGCGGGCGGCTTTCGTGGGGTCGTAGCTGTCGAAATGGCCGCGTACTTCGGCCAGCAGCGACTGCAATTTGCTAAAAATCCAGCGGTCCAATTCAGTGCGTTCGGCCACTGGCAGGGGGGTAGGGCTCACCTGAAAACCGTCCAGATTCGCGTAGAGCGCGAAGAACGAGTACGTGTTATATAGCGTACCGAAGAATTTGCGCTGTGCCTCCACAATGCCAGCCTGGTCAAACTTGAGATTGTCCCAGGGCGAGGAATTGGCAATCATGTACCAGCGCGTGGCGTCGGGGCCGTACTGCGCGATGGTCGCAAACGGGTCCACGGCGTTGCCGAGGCGCTTGCTCATCTTGTTACCGTTTTTGTCCAGCACCAAGCCATTGGCAATCACGTTTTTAAATGCTACCGAGTCTTCCAGCATCACCGCCAGCGCATGCAGCGTGAAGAACCAGCCGCGCGTCTGGTCCACCCCTTCGGCGATGAAATCGGCAGGGAAGTTCTTGGCGAATTTCTCCTGGTTTTCAAAGGGGTAGTGCCACTGCGCGTACGGCACGGCACCCGAGTCAAACCACACGTCGATGAGGTCGGGCTCGCGGTACATGGGCTGGCCGCTGGGCGAAACGAGGAAAATATCGTCTACATACGGGCGGTGCAGGTCGATTTTTTCGCCGTTGGCGTAAGGGTTATGGGTCATGACTTCGGCCGCTACGGCCTTGTCAATCTCCGCCTTTAGCTCGGCAATCGAGCCGATACAGATTTCCTCGGTGCGGTCCTCAGTGCGCCAGATGGGCAGCGGCGTGCCCCAGTAGCGCGAGCGGCTGAGGTTCCAGTCCACCAGGTTTTCGAGCCAGTTGCCAAAGCGGCCGGTGCCGGTGCTTTCGGGCTTCCAGTTGATGGTTTTGTTGAGCTCGATGAGCCGGTCTTTCACCGCCGTAGTCTTGATAAACCACGAGTCGAGGGGGTAATACAGCACTGGCTTGTCGGTGCGCCAGCAGTGCGGGTAGGTGTGCTCGTACTTCTCGGTTTTGAAGGCCGTGCCGTTGGTACGCATCCGGATGGCGATGCTCTCGTCCAGCGTTTTATAGTCGGCGCCGCTCTGGTCGTGGCCGTCATAGTTTTTCACCCAGCGGCCGCCAAATTCGCCCATTTGGGCCACGTAGCGGCCCGTGCGGTCCACCACTGGGCCTAGCTTGCCTTGGTCGTCGGCCACCATCAGCGCGGGGATGCCGTTGAGCTGCGCTACCCGGAAGTCATCGGCGCCAAACGTGGGCGAGATGTGCACGATACCGGTACCATCCTCCGTGGTCACGAAGTCGCCTACGATAACGCGGAAGGCGTTTTCTTCGCCTTCAAAGTGCGGGAAACCGGCTTCCGTATTGAATAAGCGCTCGTAGTGAATACCTACTAGGTCGGCGCCCGTAAACTCAGCTTCGATGCGCCAAGGCAACACTTTTTTGTCGCCTTCAGCATAGCTCTCAAAAGGAGCATTCGCGCCTTTTTCGGAGAAGTAACGGCTCACCAACGCCTTCGCCAGCACCACTCGGATGGGCGCGGCGGTGTACGGGTTGAAGGTCGAAACCAGCACGTACGGGATGTTTTTTCCTACTGCCAAACCGGTGTTGGCGGGCAGCGTCCAGGGCGTGGTCGTCCAGGCCAGGATGTAGGTTTCGCCTACCCCCCCACCGGCAAACAACTTTTCCGAAACGGCATCGCGCACCACCTTAAACTGCGCCACAATGGTCGTGTCCTTCACGTCCTTGTACGTACCCGGCTGGTTCAGCTCGTGCGAGCTGAGGCCGGTGCCAGCAGCTGGCGAGTAGGGCTGAATGGTATAGCCTTTGTAGAGAAAACCCTTGTCGTAGAGCTTCTTGAGCAGGGCCCAGCAGCTCTCGATATACTCGGGCTCGAAGGTAATGTAGGGGTCGTCGAGGTCCACCCAGTAGCCCATTTGCTGGGTCAGCTCGTCCCACTGCGCCTTGAAGCGCATCACGGTTTCGCGGCAACGCTGGTTGTAGTCTTCGACGCTGATTTTGTGGCCGATATCTTCCTTCGTGATGCCCAGCTCCTTTTCTACTTGCAGCTCGATGGGTAGGCCGTGGGTGTCCCAGCCACCCTTGCGGGGCACCTGCTTGCCAAGCTGCGTCTGGTAGCGGCAGAAGATATCCTTCACCGCCCGCGCCATCACGTGGTGAATGCCGGGCTGGCCGTTGGCCGAGGGCGGGCCCTCATAAAACACGAATGTGGGCTGGCCCTCGCGGCTGCTCACGCTCTTCTCAAAGATACCGTTGGCGTCCCAGCTGGCGCGCACGTCGGTGGCGAGCTTAGCGTAGTCGAGCGGCTGCTTGTATTCGGGGTAAGTCATTACATTATAGTTGCGTAGGGTGCGGGGCTTACCGCCGCCCGGCGTTGTTGGGTGCATGAGGTTGTCACTGAGCAACGCCGGGCAGAGGCAAGCTCCGCACTCTACTAGTACTCTTAAGTCGTTTTAACCTTTGTCCGCTCCACACTCAGGCGTTGCAGATTCAGGTCTATGTCGTCGTCTTCTTCGTGGTAGTTCTCGTCGTAGTGATGCACCAGGGCCATTTTGGGCGTGTGCCAGCTGCCGCCGCGCTCGAAGGTGACGAGCAATGCCGGTAGGAAAACCAGGTTCGAGAAGTTGGTAATAAGCAGCGAAGCGCCCATGAGCACGCCCAGCGCCTTGGTACCACCAAATTCACTGAAACCGTAGATACTGAAGCCGATAAAGAGCACGATGCTGGTGTAGAACATGCTCGACCCGGCCTCGCTCAGCGTGTTGGTAATGGCTTCGCTTACGCTCTTGCCAGGCATGGCCATCTCCTGCCGAAACTTGGCTAGCAGGTGAATCGAGTTGTCACCGTCGATGCCCAGGGCTATCACATAAATCAGGGCCGTAGCAGGCTTCAGCGCAATGCCGAAATAGCCCATTACGCCGGCCGTCAGCGTCAGCGTCAAGATGTTAGGTATCAGCGCGTAGAAGATGGTGCGTACCGAGTGGAAGAGCAGCAGCACTACCAACGCTACCAGCCCAAAGGCCCACATTAGGCTCTCACCCAAGGTACCGATGACGTACTCGTTACCCTTCGTAAAGATTACCGTGGTGCCCGTGCGGCGAACCACCATATCGGTACCGCCAAAAATGCGCTTAATGGCCGGGTCAATGCGCTTGCTCACCAGCGTATCCAGCTTATGTGAACCGATATCGGCGATTTTCACGCTGATGCGGGCTCGCTGCTGCGTGCTATCCATGAAGGTTTTGAGCAGTTTGCTGGTCGAGTTGGCCCCTTTACCTTGTGAGTTAGCCAGGTAGCTCAGGATGAAGTTCTTGTCGTCTTTATCAGGTAGCTTATAAAAGTCTGGGTTGCCGTTGTAGAACGCCTGCTTGGCCGCTTTCAAAAACGTGACCATGCTGAGGGGGGTAGAGAGCTCCGGCTGGGCTTGCAGAAACTTGTCGAACTGGTCGATTTTCTGCAAGTTGGGCAGCTTTAGCAAGCCCTTAGGCTGCTTGGTATCTACCACAAACTCCAGCGGCATTACCCCGCCAAAGCGGGCCTCGAAGAAGCTCAGGTCCTCATTCACGGAGCTTTGTTTGGGCAGGTCGTCTACCATAAATGACACGGCTTCGATGCGCGAAATACCGATGGAAGCTAGCCCCACCAGCACCGCCGCCGTGATGTAAATGGTGCGCCGACGCCGCAGCACAATGAAATCGAGAAAGTGAATAATGCCCACCAGCGGCTTCGAATCGAGGTGCTCCAGCTGCTTATCGGTGGGGCCAGGCAGGTAGGTAAACACCGCCGGAATCATGATGAAGCTGATGATGAAAGCCACGAAAATGTTAATCGTGGCCACCAGCCCAAACTGGAACAGAATGGCAATATCGGTGAAGGTGAACACGAAAAAACCGATGGCTGTAGTCGTGTTATTTACTAGCGTAATGAGGCCGATTTTACGGATTACCCGCGTCATGGCCAGTATCTGGTTGCCCGATTTGCGGTAGTCATAGTGGTAGCGCGAGAGCAGGTACGTGCAGTTGGGCACGCTGATAACCACCAGGATAGACGGTATCAGGCCCGTGAGCAGGTTGATTTTAAACCCAAGCAGCACGATGCTCGCCACGCACCATATCATCACGATAATGACGACCAGCAGCGGCACCACTACCGCCGACCACGTGCGGAAAAAGATGAACAGGATAATGGCCATTACCACCACCATCAGCCCGGCGAAGAACTTCATCTCGGCCGACACCTTGCTCGTCATCGTGGAGCGCACGTAGGGTAGGCCCGCGTAGTGCAGCTTGATTTTGGAGTCTTTTTCAAACTTCGCGCTCAAGTTCAAGATGTTGTTCATCACCTCCTTGCGGCGGTCCGAGTTCAACCACTTGGGGTCGAGCGTCACGGCCAGCAGCGTGGCGCCGGTACGCGGCGCAATCACCTGGCCTTGGTAAAACTCGATGCTGTTCACGACCCGCATCAGCGAGTCGAGCTGGGCTTGGCTGGTAGGCGGCCGCGCAAAAACGGGCGCCGTTACGAAGCTATTATTTACTGTATCCTTCTGGATCTGAATTAGCTTGGGCAGGCCTAGCACGCCCGACACGCCCGGCACCTTCACCAGCTCGTTGGCGAGCTGGTCGTAGAGCCGGAACTGCGGGAGCTTGTACACCGCGCTGTCCTGCATACCCAGCACCAGGATGTTGCCATCCTCCCCAAAGGTCTTTTTGAACTGCTGGAAGTACACCATGTCGGGGTCCTTCGGGCTCACCACCTGGGCAAAGTCGTAGGTCATCTGCACGTCTTTCGCCACCCAGGCCATGCCCAGGGTCGAAACGGCAATGAGTATCAGCAAAATACGTCTGTACTTGATGATAGAAAGGGCGATATGTCCCCACATAGGATTCAGCAATTAATAGTTCGTACCGCCCACTAGCTACACCCAGGCTCGCGGTTACAATTTTTCAAATACCCGGCGAAAGCTTACGGCTTCGCCGATGTACGCCCGCAACGCGCTGATGGGCATCCGGGTTTGCTCGCGGGTATCGCGGTGGCGCACCGTCACGGTTTCGTCTTCCAGGGTCTGGCCGTCCACGACAATACAAAAAGGCGTGCCGATAAGGTCCTGGCGCGTGTAGCGCTTGCCGATGGCGTCTTTGTCCTCGATTACCAGGCGGAAATCGAAGCGCAACTCATCAAAGATCTGCTGCGCTTTTTCGGGCATGCCGTCCTTGCGCACCAGCGGGAAGATGGCCGCCTTGATGGGCGCCACCGCCGGGTGCAGCTTCAGGAAGGTGCGCTGCTTGGTGGTTTGGGTTTCGCCCTCGCCTTCGGTAATGGTTTCTTCCTGGAACGCCTGGCAGAGCGTGGCCAGGAAGAGGCGGTCGGCACCGACCGACGTTTCGACCACGTAGGGCACGTAGTTGCCGTAGGGCTTGCCGGTGGTTTCGTCGATGTCGTTGTCGAAGTACTGCTGCTTTTTGCGGCTCAGGTTCTGGTGCTGGGTCAGGTCGAAATCACCACGCGAGTGAATGCCTTCCATTTCCTTGAAGCCGAAGGGAAATTCGTACTCGATGTCCACGGCCGCCTTGGCGTAGTGGGCGAGCTTGTTGTGGTCGTGGAAGCGCAGCTTCTCAGCCGGCAGGCCAATAGCTTCGTGGAAGCGGCGGCGCGAAGCCTTCCAGGTGTCGTACCACTCGCCTTCGGTGCCAGGACGCACGAAGAATTGCATCTCCATTTGCTCGAATTCGCGCATGCGGAAGATGAACTGACGAGCCACAATCTCGTTGCGGAACGCCTTACCGATTTGGGCGATGCCGAACGGGATTTTCATCCGTGCCGACTTCTGCACATTCAGGAAGTTCACGAAAATGCCTTGGGCCGTTTCGGGGCGCAGGTACACGGGCGGCGCGTCCGAATCCACAGCCGAGCCCTGGGTCGAGAACATCAGGTTGAACTGGCGCACCTCAGTCCACTTGCCGGTGCCCGAAACGGGGCACTTAATTTCTTCGTCGATGATGAGCTGGCGCACACCGGCCAGGTCGTTGGCGGTGAGCAGGCGGCCCATTTCGGCGGTGAGCGCCGCGCCGCGGGCCGGGTCGCCGGCCTTTTCGTACTCAGCAGCTTTTTCTTCGAGCAGCACATCGGCGCGGTAGCGCTTTTTGCTGTCGAGGTTGTCGATGAGGGGGTCGTTGAAGCCCGCCACGTGGCCGCTGGCCTCCCAGGTGCGCGGGTCCATAAAGATGGCCGCGTCGATGCCGACCACGTTGCCATGCAGCTGGGTCATGGCCTCCCACCACAGGCGCTTGAGGTTGTTTTTCAGCTCTACGCCGTTGGGGCCGTAGTCGTACACGGCGGCAAGGCCGTCATAGATTTCGGAAGACTGGAATACGAAGCCGTACTCTTTGGCGTGGGCGACAATATCCTTTAGCTGACTATTCTCAGCAGTAGCTGCGGGCTTGCTCATAAGCCGCAAAGGTAGACCGCAGATTTAACGGATTAAACGGATTGCGCCGATACGCCCGCTGCGCGGGCTAGCTGACCTGGTGACGGTAGCAGCCGCACGCAACCAATTTGGCGCCTGGGGCCTCCTCCTACGCACACGAGCCTGGGCCCTACCCCTACCTTTGGTAGCAATAAGTCAATTCTACTCTTTTCCTTTTCTGCTATGAAGCACTGCTTACGCTTCCTGCTGCCGGGCTTGGTGCTGGGCGGGGGGGTAGGGCACGCGCAAGCCCCTACCCCCCCGCCGGCGCGCGTTACCATCAGCGGCTACGTGCGCGACCAGGCCACGGGCGAAAACCTGATTGGGGTGGCCGTGGTGCAGGCGGGCACCGGCCAAGGCACCGCTACCAATACCTACGGCTTTTACTCGCTCACCTTGCCCACGGCGGGGCTCGACTCGGTGCGGCTGGTGGCCAACTACGTGGGCTACGAGCGCCGCCGCTGGGCCGTGCCCACTACCAGCAGTGCCCGGCACGACTTCCTGCTGCCCGCCGCAGCCAACGAGCTGGCCGGCGTAGAGGTGGTGGGCGACCGCCAGGCCGACGACCACGGGCCGCGCAGCACCCGCATGGGCACCATCAATGTGCCGATTGCCCAAATCAAGAGCCTACCCAAGTTCATGGGCGAAACCGACGTGCTGAAGGTGCTGCAACTGCTGCCCGGCGTGCAGAGCGGTGGCGAGGGTAGCAGCGGCCTGTACGTGCGCGGCGGCTCGCCCGACCAAAACCTGATTTTGCTTGATGGCACACCGGTGTACAATGCGGCGCACTTGTTCGGCTTCTTCTCGGTGTTTAATGCTGACGCTTTGAATAACGTGGAGCTGATAAAGGGCGGCTTTCCGGCGCGGTATGGGGGTAGGCTATCATCGGTGCTCGATATTTCGATGAAAGAGGGCAACGACCAGGCGCTGCACGGCGAGGGCGCCATTGGGCTGGTGGCCACGCGCTTTACGCTGGAAGGGCCTATTAAAAAAGATGTGGCCTCGTTTATCGTGTCGGCGCGCCGTACCTATATCGATGTGGTAGCCCGGCCCTTTATTCAGTCGCAGCTGAAGCACCAGGACCAGGCGGGCATGCTGGGCTACTATTTCTACGACCTCAACGCCAAGCTGAACTGGAAGGTGAGCCCGCGCGACCGTCTCTACCTGAGTGCCTACCGCGGCTACGATAACTTCTACGCCAACCTGCGCGATATCGATGAGGGCCGCGACAACTTTCGGCGCTCCAACAGCAGCTTGGGTTGGGGCAACCTCACCGGCGCGCTGCGCTGGAACCACGTAGTGAACGACCGGCTGTTTATGAACACCCACCTCACCTACAGCCAGTACCAGTTCGACATCGGTGAGAGCAACACCCGCCGCTACCTCGACCAGGGCCAGTCCACCACCAGCTCCAGCACGCTCAACTACTTGTCGAACATCCGGGATTTCAGCCTGAAAACCGACTTCGACTATGTGCCCTCACCCGACCACTACCTGCGGTTTGGGGGGCAAATCATCCGGCACGCGTTTCGGCCGGGGGCGGTGGTGCAAAGCAGCCAAACGACCGACCTGGCTACCGCTTCGGCCTCGGGCACGCGCACCGCGGGCACCGAAAGCGCCGTGTACGTGGAAGACGACTACCGCCTCAGCGCCCGCCTGAAGGTGAATGCCGGCCTGCGCCTAAGCAGCTTTTACGTCGAGAACAAGCTCTACCCCTCCCTGGAGCCGCGGCTGGCTGCCCGCTACCTGCTCACGGACGAGTGGGCCCTGAAGGGCTCCTACGCCCGCACCACGCAGTACATCCACCTGCTCACGAACAGCGGCATTGGGCTGCCCACCGACCTGTGGGTGCCGGCTACCGCGCAAGTGCGGCCGCAGGTGGCGCACCAGATTAGCCTGGGGGTAGCCCGCACGCTGCACCGCGGAGGCGAGGCGTTCGAGTTCAGCTTCGAGACCTACTACAAGCCCATGCAAAACCTGGTGGAGTACCGCGAGGGCGCCAGCTTTTTGAACACCACCGACGGCGACTGGCAAAGCCAGGTGGTGAGCGGCCGGGGCTGGGCCTACGGCGGCGAGCTGTTTTTGCAGAAGAAAACCGGCCGCACTACCGGCTGGATAGGCTACACCCTGGCCTGGAGCAACCGCCAGTTTCCGGACCTGAACAAGGGCCGAATTTTCCCTTACAAGTACGACCGGCGGCACGACATTTCGGTGGTGGTCATTCACCATTTCAGCCCCACCCTCACGCTGTCGGGCACCTGGGTATATGGCACCGGCAACGCCACTACCCTGGGCTCAGCGCGCTACCAGGTGGGAAATAACGCCATTTTCAATGACTACGGCGACCGCAACTCGTACCGCATGGCGGCCTACCACCGCTTCGACCTCGACCTGAGCAAGACCAAGAAAAAGCGCTGGGGCGAAGTAGTTAACAGCCTGTCTATCTACAACGTGTATAGCCGCAACAACCCGTATTATCTGTATTTCGACGCGGCCTTAGTGAACACTGATGGCACGGTGGTGCAGCCGGCCACCTACAAGCAGGTGTCGCTGTTTCCCATTATTCCGTCGGTCAGCAAGGCGTTTAAGTTTTAAGTCCCTACCCCCCTCTTACTCCATGAAACCAGCTTTGCTCCTGCTCACCCTAGCGGCCCTGGCCAGCTGCGAAAGCGTAGTGACCGTGACGCCGCCCACCTTCACGCCGCGCCTCGCGCTCGACTATACGCTCAGCAACCAGGCTCCTACGGCCGCCTACCAGGAACAGAGTGCCTTTCTGTCTCGCAACCCGTTTGTGAGCACTAGCCAAGCCATCTTGGTGAATAAAAAATTCCAGGGCCGCACCGATGCTACCGTGGAACTGCGCGACGCCAGCGGGCAAGTCGTGGAGGAGTTTCGGCCCGATACCAGCCGCTACGCCCAAAAGCCTACCGACTACCGCTACGGCATCTATATCCCGGTGCGCGGCTACGTGGGCGTGCCGGGCCAGGCCTACCAGCTGCGCGCCAGCGCGCCCGGCGTCGAGGCCGTGGAGGCCACGCTGACCCTACCCTCCCTACCGACCGTGGAGGCCGTCAGCTTTGTGCAGCAGCCCGCCACGGCCAGCAGCAGCAATTTTATCACGCCAACCAAGTACGGGCAGCTGACGTTTGCCATCGCCGACCAGGCCGCTACTACCGATTATTACGTGGCCTACATCAGGGCGCTGGATGCGGCCGGCCAATACTGGGGCTATGCTTTTGAGGATGAAGACCTGCAAAACTCCAACGGCCCCGAGGTCAAGCTCAATCAATTTAAGCTGTCTTCGGCGGGTAATATTAACGGCATTATGCCCATTAGCGATGCCGGCCGCCAAGGCCAGCGCATCGTGTACAGCGCGCCGGTGGGAGTCTACTACGGCCGCGGCTATGACTCGCGCAACCCTACTCCCGCGCCGCCCGCCTACCTCGAGCTGACGGTGAGCAGCGTGCCGGCCAGCACCTACGACTTTTACCAGTCGGTGCAGCGCTACCGCGAGGCCAACGACAACCCGTTTGCCGAGCCCGCGCCGCTGCGCTCCAATGTGCAGGGTGGCCTTGGCCTCTTTGGCGGGGCCAGCGATGTAGTGGTACGCCTCCCGCTGTAGGGCTTATTGGCTAGGCTAGACGCTGTTTACTACCCTTCTTTATTGACAAACCAAGAACCAGCTACCACAAAACCCGGGGAGACAACAATTCGGTAACATGACGCTAGCGTGATACCGCACTAATTTTGTGGGCCGACTACCCACTTCGGCTCCTTTTTATGTTCGGACTTGAACCCCATGTTTTACTGCTGCTAGCCGTCTGTTTGCTAGCAGCTTGTGCATTTGAATTTGTCAATGGCTTTCACGACACGGCCAACGCCGTGGCCACGGTCATTTATACCAATACCCTGCGGCCCTGGGTGGCGGTGGTATGGTCGGCGTTTTGGAATTTTATCGGCGTCTTCTCGGGCGGCATCGGCGTGGCCATGGGTATTGTGTACCTGCTGCCCGTCGAAAGCCTGGTAGACCAGAACGTATACCACGGCATTGCCATGGTGGGCGCCCTCATCGTGGCGGCCATCATCTGGAACATCGGCACCTGGTACTACGGCATTCCGTCGTCGTCGTCGCACGCGCTTATCGGCTCCATTTTGGGCGTCGGCATTGCGTTTTCGCTACTGCCCGGCGGCCAGGGCGCGGCCGTGAACTGGGGCAAGGCTGGCGAAAGCGGCCTGGCGCTGCTCCTGAGCCCCATCCTGGGCTTCACGTTTACCATCCTGATGATGTTCTTGCTCAAGCGGTTTTTCCCGAGCAAGGCGCTATTTAAGGAGCCCCACAAGCGCAAGCCACCACCCTTGTTCATCCGCCTCACCCTCATTACCACCTGCACGCTGGTGAGCTTTTTTCACGGCTCCAACGATGGCCAGAAGGGGGTAGGGCTGATTATGCTCATCCTCATTGGCATCGTGCCCATTCACTTTGCCCTCGACAGCAGCAAGAATCCGCTCGATTTGCGCGACTCGCTCACCCGCGTCGAGTACGTGATCAACCGCCTGAACCCAGCCGACCTCAACGCTCCCGACCAGCAGCTGCTGGCCCAGGTGCGCGCCCAAACCGCCGACCTCGACCGCGTATTTGCGGGCAAAAACAAGGTCGAAGACTTGCCCAAGCAAGCCCGCTTCGAGATTCGGCGCGACATCCTGCTGCTCGCCAACCGCGGCAAAAAGCTACTCAGTTCCGAGCGCGTGAGCGTGAGCACAGCCGACCGCAAAACGTATGACGATGCCCTGGCCAATATGAAAACCTTCACCGACTACGCGCCCTGGCAGGTACTGCTTATGGTGTCGCTGTCCTTGGCCTGTGGCACCACCATCGGCTGGCAGCGCATCGTGAAGACCATCGGCGAGCGCATCGGCAAGGAGCACCTCACCTACGCCCAGGGCGCCAGCTCGGAGCTGGTAGCTGCGGCCATGATTGGCCTTAGCACGCAGTCGGGCCTGCCCACTTCTACTACGCACGTGCTCACCTCGTCTATCGCGGGCAGCATGGTGGCCAGCCGTGGCGTCAAGAACATCAACCCCGATATGGTGCGCAGCATTGCCCTGGCCTGGGTGCTCACGCTGCCCGTGACCATGGTGCTATCGGGCGCGCTGTTCCTGCTTTTCCGCTCCCTTATGGGATAGGCTAGCAGCCCCTACCCCTGCGCTGGAAACCAAAAAAGCCAACCCGATTAGGGTTGGCTTTTTTGCTAGGCTGCTTGGCCAAGCTTGCTAGTGATAACGTGGGAATAATCCCTGCTTCACGGAGTTATCCACTTATCAACACTCAAAAACGGTCTTTTTGTGGATAACTTTTGGCGTTAGTGGACAATGCCGGGAACTTTCAGGTTATCAACCAAGAAGCCCTACTTGGGCCATTGTACCTCGAGGTCGTCGTTGATGAAGACGCCAAAGTTGACGAATTGCAGCAAGCCTTCCTCGAAGTACATGTCAATCATCGACTTTTCGTAGGAGAGGCGCACCTCGCCGCCTTCCATAGTTTCGACCTCGGGGGCAGCTTGGTTGTGGCGCTTCATCAGGTCCTTTATCTTATCCAGGGGCTGGCCGTGGATAACCTCGCCGAAAAGGCGCAGGCCGGGGTTGTCGGTTTCGATGCAGCTGAGGCGGAAGTCGTCTTCGCGGTCGAAGTAGAGTGACAGCAGGTGGTCGTCCTCGTAGTAGTTCCACGCCTGGTGCTCAAACTCGTCCTCGTCCTCCGACTCGTCGATTTCCTCGGGCTCACCCACCAGGGTGCGCACCTCGTCCATGGTAGTGCCGAAGCGCAGCGGGCCCATGCCGGTGCCCAGGATGATTTCGTTTTCCTCGATGCTGCTGGGGTTGGTCGTTGGCGTGCTCATGGGGGGTAGGGTTTTAAAGTTAGGACAAAGGTAGAAAGTAGGGTAAGCTTTAGCTTGCTGCCGGCAGTGCCGGGCCAACTGGCGGCAAGCTAAGCCTATCCTACTGCCCGTATTGTGCCTCGAAGGCAGCTTTCTGGCGTTGGTACTCGGGTAGGGATTTGGCTTCGTCCCACTTCTGCTTGAAAATAGCAGCGGCTTCTACTTTATCCACATCGGGGTGTGGATTACGGGGCAATTCGGCGCGGCCGTGGGCGCCGCTCTGGCCTTTTTTGTCGTCGGGCACGGGGCCGGCGTATTTCTTGCCGCCCGCGTGGTTGGCGTAGCGCCGGGCACGGGTAAAGCCCATCTGCAAAAACTTGCGTGCCATGTCGGCCCCCACAAAATCCTCCTGGGCCAAATAAGCCTCGAAGAGCGCCCAAATAGCTGCCGACGACGCCCGGGCCGTCGCCGCGTCCTTAAAGCGCCAGTGGGGCAGGATTTCGCCCTTGTAGGGCTGCACCAGCAGCACGCCCTGCTCGCCCTTGCCCACCCGGTACAGCTCGGGGTGCGCCCGAAAGTCGGTGGTAGCAAAATCAAGGTCGTAGTCGAACGGCATTTTCGGGAAGAGAGCAAGTGAGCCGCGAGTAGCCGCGGGCTTTGCTCAACGGCCGCCCGCTGGCCAAGGTTGGCCGCTGGCTGAGGGGTAGGGAATCCACCGGCCGGGAGTTTTCCACAAACCTAAATTGTGAATTAATTTCTTTTTTAAAAAATCTCTTTTTGTTTTCATCCATCAGGACAGTGGATAAGTTGATAACAATTCAGAGTTATCCACAGCGTGGATAAGAGGTGGGTAACTACGGGCTTATGCACCGGCTATCCACAGGCAATGTGCATATCATAGCGCTATTCCACAATAACTTACCTTGGTTATCCACTATTCATAGGGGTTATCCACGTATTCACAATCCACAGGGAGTAGGCGGTGTGGATAGTGTGCGTAGGGTGGCGGAGTTATCCACGGTTATCCACAGCGCTGGTGAACTGCCTGGCAAGCCGCATTACCAAAAAAACTTGTCCGCATTTTATCCACCGGTTGCCAACAGCTTTCCCCACGGTTATCCACAAAAAAGCCGGGCCAATGGCCCGGCTGTGGGAAACCCGGTGGATAACTAGTGGATAATGGGCAGAAACTGCCCTCAGTAACTGGAAATGCAGGTGAGTTATCCACCGCCTACCACGCAAAACGGCCGCAACTCACCTGTTGCGGCCGTTTATGCACATAACAGACCCGAAAACGAGCAAACCTGGTGAAAAGTAGCTTCAGCAGCTAGTCAGTGACTTCCTAGCTCAATTTCGAAGGCAGTGTAGAGTAGCCGCGGGGCGGGCGGTTGGCTATCCGCTCATCGCAAGGAGGCGTGAGAACGACAAGCGGATAGCCCGCCAAAAGCCGGCAGCCCGCTCCATATGCGAAACCGTGAGATAAGGAGGAAGCTAAAACCTACGCAGCCTAGTGCTGAAGCCGCTGCACCTGTATTGCGGGCTTTTGCGAGTTACCAACAGCCTGCGTGAGTAGCAGACCTGGCTTAAGCTCAAAAGCTGAGCTTTTCCTCTGCTTCCCAGCCGGCGCGCACATCGAGCGTCTTGGGGTAGAGGTAAATGGGCTCGGCGGGCTGGCGTAGGTTGGGGTCGCCGCCGCGCCAGTGGCCGTCGCCGTCTTGGTCGATGAGGGCGCGCAGGCGGTATTTGCCAGGTGCTAGGTGGTCGAAGCGGTAGGTGCCGCGCGGCGAGCGCAGCTGCGCCACTACCTGAAACTGGTCGTTCAGCAGCTGCAAGTCAAACTGTGGGTACTTGCTCGTGATGCTGCCCGTGATGAGACCGCTCGGGTCTTGGTCGGTCACGGCCAGGCGCACTGGGCGGCGCAGCAGCAGGCTTTGGCCCGTTACGGCCAAGATGGCCGTAGTATCAAGGCGAATCTCCACGGTTTTGAGCGCCTTAGTATCGAGGTTCACCGTGAGCACGGTACGGTCGGGGCTGAGGTTGGCCTCGGTAGGTACGCGCAGGGTGTGAGTTTTTATGGAGTCCTCGGCGAGCGTGCCAGGGCTTTTGCCCGTCACTAGCTGCACCGGCACCGGAAAGCGAAATTTAACTTGCCCTTGCCGGTACACCGAGCGCGCGCCGCCCACCACGGTAGTGCCCACGGGCGGCGCTTTTTTGCCCGCCGCTGTAGGCACCGGAAAGCGCAGGTTGAGGGTGTCGCGGCGCGCGTTGCCCACACTGTCGGCAGTAGCTAGCAAGTAGCGGCCGTCGCCCAGGCTGGGCGTTTTATAGATAACAATCGTGCGGGCCTGGTCGGTGAGTTCGGTGGCGGCTTGCACAGCCGCCTGGGCGGCAGCGTCGCCGGGCGCCAGGGTCGAGAGCGTAGCGGTGCGCAGGCCCTCGTTAAAGGTCACGCGGGCCTGAGTGGCGCTGGTTTCGAGGCCGGTGCGGCGGGGGGGCAGGCGGTCGGGACGCACCAGCACCAGGGTGCGCGGCGTGGTAGTGTCGCTCACAGTCAGCGGCGCGGGCAGGTAGGCGATTTTTTCGCCATCGTCGAAGCGGCTGTTGTTATTCTTATCGGCCCAGGCGTAGATATTGTAGGGCGCAGCCCGCACAAAATTGACTTGAAACTGGCCCTTTTCGTCGGCGCGGGTGAGGTAGTAGGGCTGGCCCCGGCGCACACCTACCGTGTCGGTGATGCGGTAAAGGCCCACCACGGCATCGGGGGCCGCGCGCAGCGTAAGCTGGTCTACCACGCTACCGCGCACCACGCCCGAGTCCAGCGTAGCACCGGTGCTAAAACTCAGGGCCTGGTACTTGGCCGGCAGGCTCTCGTTAGCATCCACGATGGCCTTGCGGAAGTTGAACGAGTAAGTTGTGTTCGCCTCTAGCGGCTTTTTGAAAAGCAGCGTCACGGCGTCGCGGTCTTGCCGCACCGAGTACAGGTTATCGGGCGGCAGTTGCGGGGTGATAAGCAGGTTTTTAGACAGGTCCTTAAGCTGAATAGCCTCCGAAAACGTGAGCCGGATGAACTGCTGCTTCACGTTGCGGGCGGCGCTGTCGGGCGAGGTAGCCACCAGGCGCGGCGGCGTTTTGTCGCGCGGGCCGCCCTGTGGCGAGCTAATGGCGGCGCAGCTACCCAGCGCCAGCAGCGCCGCCAGGGCGCCCGCCGCCCGCTGGCCCGCCCGCAGCTGGGAGGTCCTACCCCCCTCTTCACCCAACAAAAAACGAAAAGCAGCGCGAAAACTCATCAGCAAAAAGCGGCGGAAAAACGCAGTAAAAGTACGGGAAACCACCGCGGCTGGCAGGGCTAGCCGGTGGCCCGCTCGGCTACGTACAGCAAGCTCGAATATTGACCGCCGTGCTGGGCCGCGTACTGGTTGGAGCGCAGGCCGGCGCGCAGCACGCCCAGCGGCCCGGCCGACTGGCCAGGACCGCGCAGCTGCTCGCTCAGCATACTCACGTAGTAGGCGTCGAGCACCAGCGGTAGAGTTTGGGTGATGCGCAGGCCGTGGCCGGCCAGCAGCCGCCGCATGGTGGCCGGCACAAAGTGATAGAGGTGACGCGGTACATCGTAGGCCGCCCAGTCTTGGCGGTAGTGCTGGGCGTCGAGGCTGTCGGGGTTGGGCACCGCAATGAGCAGCCGGCCGCCCGGCTTCAGAGCGGCCACCAGCTGGGTTAGCGTTTCGTGCAGGGTGTGCACGTGTTCGAGCACGTGCCACAGCGTCACGATGTCGAAGCTGGCGGGGGGTAGGGTAGCCAGTTCGCTCGTTTCCAAGATGGGCTGGCCCACGCGGGTGGCGGCATCTTGGCGGGCGCCGGGGTTGGGTTCGAGGCCCGTTACCTGCCAACCCGAGCTTTTAGCTTGCGCCAAAAAGTGGCCTGTGCCGCAGCCGTAGTCGAGTAGCCGGCCCACGCGCCCGCCGTTCAGCTCTGTAATGAGCGCCACCTTGCGGCGCATCGTAAAGAAGCGCGCCACCCGATACACTCGATTGACCAGGCCCTGCGCCGCCGAGTTGTGCGACACGTAAGCCGCTGACTCGTAGTAGCGCCCGATGTGGCCGGCGGCCGGCCGAGGGTTGGTAAACTGCATGCCGCAGCTCGCGCACTGTGCAATCGTGAACGTCTCTTGGCTTACCGACTTGTCCTGCACCTGCAGCTTGGCGGGCAAATCGAGGCCGCCGCACACAGGGCAGGCTACTAGGGTTTCGGTGGTATCTACAGATTCTACGGGCACAGGCAACAAAAAAATACGCGCAGCAAAGTTCGCAGGGTTTGGGCTACGGCCCCTACCCCCCTTTACCGGTTCAAATACACCATCAGCACCGACACGACGGCTGGGCTCACGCCGCTGATGCGCGAGGCCTGGCCCAGGGTTTCGGGCTGAATCTTGAGCAGCTTTTCGCGGGCCTCGTGGCTGAGCGCCGGCATGGCGCCGTAGTTGAGGCGGCCTCGAATCTGGAAGTCTTCGAGCTCGCGCATGCGCTGGGCCTGCTGCTGCTCCTTCTGCAAATACGTCTCGTACTTGGTCTGGATAATGGCTTGCTCCTGAGCTTCGGCGCTGAAAGCGGCCAGCTTCTCGGCCAGCTCGGGCAGCACGGCGGCCAGCTCGGGCAGCTCAATGTTGGGCCGGCGCAGCAGGTTGAGGGCGCGGGTTTTCTCGTGAATCTCGGCCGAGCCTTTTTCAGCCAGAAAGCCGTTTATCGTGGCCGGCTCGATGCCAAAGTTGGCCAGTACAGCCAGCGCGGCGGCGGTGTCGGCTTCCTTTTGGCGCACGCGGGCCAGGCGCTCGTCACTGGCCAGGCCCAGGGCATGGCCCAGCGGCGTGAGGCGCAGGTCGGCATTGTCTTGGCGCAGCAAAATGCGGTGCTCGGCGCGGCTCGTAAACATGCGGTAGGGCTCCTCGGTGCCCTTGTTGATAAGGTCGTCGATAAGCACACCGATATAGGCCTCGTCGCGCCGCAACGTAAAGGGCTCTTTGCCGGCGGCGCGCTGGTGGGCGTTGATGCCCGCCATCATGCCCTGGCAAGCGGCCTCTTCGTAGCCGGTGGTACCGTTGATTTGGCCCGCCAGCCAGAGGTTGCGCACGGGCTTGGTTTCTAAGGTATTGGTAAGCTGCGTGGGCGGGAAGAAGTCGTACTCAATCGCGTAGCCAGGCCGGAACATCTTGGCCTTTTCGAAGCCCGCGATTTCGCGCAGGGCGCGGTACTGCACGTCCTCGGGCAGCGAGCTGCTGAAGCCGTTCACGTAGCATTCTACGGTGCTCCACCCTTCGGGCTCCACAAAAATCTGGTGGCGGTCCTTGTCGGCGAAGCGGTTGATTTTGTCTTCTACGCTCGGGCAGTAGCGCGGCCCCAGGCCCTTGATGCGGCCCTGGAACATCGGTGATTTCTCGAAGCCTTCCTTCAAAATCTCGTGCACCCGCTCGTTGGTATACGTGATATAGCACGGGCGCTGCCCGGTGAGCGGCGGCGTGTCGAGGTACGAGAAGCGGCTGGGGTTGGCGTCGCCGTCCTGCACTTCCATCTTCGAGTAGTCGAGCGAGCGGCCGTCTACGCGGGGCGGGGTGCCGGTTTTCATGCGCCCGGCCTCAAAGCCCAGCTCCACGAGCTGCTCCGTAATGCCACGGCTGTTTTTCTCGGCGGCCCTACCCCCCCCAAAGTTCTTCTCGCCAATATGAATCAGGCCGTTGAGAAACGTGCCGTTGGTGAGCACCACCGTTTTGCTTCGGAACTCGATGCCCAGCGCGGTGCGCACGCCCACGCAAGCGTCGTTCTCAATCACCAGGCCGGTCACGGCTTCCTGCCAAAAATCAACGTTTGGCGTCTGCTCCAAGGTCATGCGCCACGCTTCGGCAAAGCGCATACGGTCGCTTTGGGCGCGCGGGCTCCACATAGCGGGGCCTTTCGAGCGGTTTAGCATCCGAAACTGAATCATGGTGCGGTCGGTGATGATACCCGACTGGCCGCCCAGTGCGTCGATTTCGCGCACAATCTGGCCTTTTGCTACGCCACCCATAGCGGGGTTGCACGACATCTGGGCGATAGAATTCATGTTCATCGTCACCAGCAGCACTTTCGAGCCCAGGTTGGCAGCGGCGGCGGCGGCTTCGCAGCCCGCGTGGCCCGCGCCCACCACAATCAGGTCGTATTCAGTATCGGAGAACATGGTCAATCAGCAGTTAACAATCATCAGGTAGCAGTGCGCCAAGTATCAAGCGCCAAGCGGCTGATAATTGTTCATTGCTGACCGATAATTGATGCAAAGTTCGCCACAAAAAGCTGCGCGTACCCTACTGGCTCAGCGCCTTGCGCCAGCACACGCTGTTGGCTACCCCCACGTATTGCTCGTATTTAGTTAGGAATCCCTACGCTGCTCGCCAAATCCCTACCCCCCTAGCCGGGGCTAAATGGCAGTAGCGCGGCCGACTGCCGATTAACTTCTTCCCACGAAAAAGGCAGCCATTGGCCGTTCACGTCGTCAAACACTTCGGTTGCCTCTGGGCTGGCAAAAAGCTTGTAGTCAAATTTGGGGTAGCCGTGCACCAGGTAGCCGGGGTAGTAATACGTCAGGTGATGGCGACGCGCGTACTCCAGCTTGCACAGCATCAGGTATTTACCCAAGCTATATTTGCGGTAGTCGGGGCTGTAGAAGTTAACGATTCCTGCGATGCTGTGCTTGCCGCGGTCGAAAAGGCCGGCCGCAATCAACTGGTCATCGGCGCGCACTTCTACCACCTGCGTGTCGAAAATGCTGTGGGTAGTGCCGTCGAATAGCAGCGCTTCGAGCGAAGCAGCGGCCTCAAAATCAAGAGATTGCTGGTAACGCGCGTACAGCGCTTCGTACTCCGCTGTGAGGTGAAAGGGCTTGACCGTGACGGTAAACTTCTCGTTGAGGCGCAGCAGCCGCCGCTGCTTGCTACCATACTGCACTCGTGCCAGTGCCAGGCGCAGCCAGTGCACTGTATAAAGCGTGCTCTCAACTGGCAAAAACTGGCAGGTAAACAGATCCTGGTACATGCGGTAGTACCCCAGGCTTAGGTAATAATCCAGGACGGCGGCCGAGATGCGGGGCTGGGCAGGAGGCATGCAGAAAAACGTACGGGCCGCTGCTAAAACTCGCGCAACGACAAGCAGTAGTCTTCCTTGCGGCGCATGGCTGTTTGGCTCAGCAAGTCTTTGTCGTGGTAGCCCAGCAGGTGCAGCACACCATGAATCATGACGCGGTGAAGCTCGTCGCGAAAACTGATATTCAAGTCATTGGCGTTATCGGCTACCCGCTCTACGCTAATGAAGATATCGCCTTCGAGCACCTCCGAATCATCGGCATTATCGAAGGTGATAATGTCGGTGAGCGTGTCGTGGTTGAGGTATTCCACGTTCAGCTTATGCAGATAATCATCCGAGCAAAAGATAAACGTGAGCTGCGCAATACGGTACTCGTGCACTGCCGCAATGCGCTCGACCCAGGCCACTAGGTCCTCGGCGTCGCGCAGCCCAAACTCGGGCACGTCTTCGACCACAAACTCGATACCGGGCGCTTCAAAGTAGCGAACGCCGGCGGTGGGGGCTGCACTCATGCCGCGGCGTGCTCAGTAGTGGCGGTACTGGGGTGCAAGGCAAAGGTGAGCTCTAGGCAACGGCCTTCCTTGGTGAATTCGACCTCATCGGCCAGGTGGCGAATGAGGAAAATACCGCGTCCGCCGGGGTTTTCGAGGTTCTCCGGGGCGGTAGGATCGTCCAGGTTGTTGAAGTCGAAGCCGGCACCTTCATCCTCAATCTCAAACTTGAGCTGGTTCGGGTTGACGTAGAGCGACAAATACACATTCTTGTCCTTATCGAACTTGTTACCGTGGCGAATGGCATTATTCACGGCTTCCGTCACAGCTACCATGATGTTGCCATAAATGTCATCCTCGATCTGGAACGTGTCTTTGGAGTTATCAATGAAGCTCTCCACGACGCGGATATTTTCCACGAGCGATGGAATCTGAATTTTAACTTGCTTCATATAAAGAGTGACGAGTGGATTAAGCGGCAGCGCGCGTAGCGGAACGGCAAAAGTAGAAAACGACGGGCAAAAATTTAGACTGGATGTAGCAGTGTGGTTTTCGGCTACTTGGCCCTACCCTACATTGGCAGCCGGGAAGTAGCACCCCGCCTCTACGTGCCGTTCACGGTAAAGTTGTACTTCGGCTACCGAGTCTTCTGAAAATATTCGCCCACTTTCTGCTGGTAGTAAGGCGTCAGAGTAAGTTGCTGGCGGCGTAGCAGCTCGGTTTGCTGGTCCTGGCTAGCGGGCTTATACTTATTGAATGCGGGCGGGAACACAGGCGGGTGGTTTTGGGCGGTCTGGGCCTCGCGCTTGGTATCCTGGTCGCGCTCGCGGGCCGATTTTTCGGCCTCCAGTAAGCGCGTTAGTATCTGGCGCTGGCGCTGAATGGTTTCTTCGGTAAGACGCTTGTTGACGAGGTCGGTTTCGGTCTGCTCCATCATCTTCTTCATTTCGGCGGCATTGCCGCTGCCGCCCTGGCCGTCTTTTTCCTTACTGTCCTTACCCTCCTGGCCGCCTTTGCCGTCCTTACCTCCTGGTTTGCTCCCAGGCTGGCCGCGGTCCATCTGCTGCATGGCCTGGCGCAGCATCTGCTGCTGGCCGGCCAGCTTGGCTAGCTCCTGCGAGAGGGCGCGGCCGGTCTTACCGCTCTGCTGCAGCTGCTGAATCTGGTTGTTGAGTTGCTGCTGCATTTTACCCAAGCTGCCGGGGCCAGGCGAACTGCCTTTGCCTTTTTTCTTGCCCTTGCCGCTGCCGGGCTGGGGCGGCCCCTGGCCCTTGCCTTGCATTTGCTGCAGGTCTTGCTGCATCTGTTTGAGGGCATCGGAGAGCATGAGGGCCAGGTTGTTGACGCTGGTCATGGCCTGCTGCTCGGTGGCGGTGGCGCGGGGCACGTCGCGCTGCCGAATGTGGTTGAGGCTCTCGTCCATGCGGCCGTTCATCTCGCCCACCTCGCGGGTCACAAAGCTCTGGATGCGCGGCTCGCGCTTGGCCAGCGCATACAGCGAATCTTGGATAATCTGGGCGTCGTCGCGCAGCTTGCGCTGCGTCTGGCCCAGTTGCACAAAGCGCGGGTCGCTCTGGTCCACGGTTCGGAAGTCTTTCATCAGCTTCTCCTGGTCGAAACTGAGTGTAACCAAATTGTCCAAGATGTCGCGCAGGTCGTCGATGTTTTGCTGAGCCTTTTGCTGCTCATCGTCGCTCATCTGGTCCTTCATCTTCTTCGCCATTTTCTTCATCCGTTGGGCGGCGGCCTGCTGGCTTTGGCTGGCTTTCTTGTTCTGGTTTTTACTTAGCTGCTGCTCGCCGTCCTGCATGTCCTGGTCGGTTTGCTGCTGGTCAGGCTTCTGCTCATCCAGGTCGTTCTGGTCGCCTAGTTCCTTGTCCTGCTGCTTCAGGTCGGCCAGGTCCTGCTTTAGTTCTTCAAATTCCTGGCGCTTCTGGGCCTGCTCTTTCTGAAGCTGTTGGTTTTGGGCTTTTTGCTGCTCGTTGGTTTGCTGGTTGGCGGGGTTTTCCTTGTCGTTCTGAGCGGTTTTTTCGGCTAGCTTTTCTTCCTCTGTGGCTAGCTGCTCCAGGCGGTCGGCAGTTTGCTCCGCTTTTTGCTCAAACTGCATTTGCTTGAACATTTCGAGGGCGCGTTCGAGCTCTTTTTGCAGGGTATTCTCTTTGTTTTCGAGTTGTTGCAGCAGTTTCTGCATTTCGGCATCGGGCTGCTTTTGCTGCTCCAGCAGCTTTTGCAGCTTCTCGTAAAGCTTCTTGGTTTCGGGGTCGAGCAGGTCGTTCATGAGCTTTTTGAGCTCTTCGGTTTTCTTGGCCATCTCCTCGCTTTTGGGGCTGAGTTGGTCCTGCTGCTTTTGCAACTGCTCGAATTTCTGTTGCATTTGCTGCACCTGCTGGTCGAGTTGCTGCTTCTGGTCGAGCATGTCTTCGAGCTGCTTGCGGTCCTGGTAGTTCAGATCGCGCTTAGTCTTGAGCTTGTTCTGGCTCTGGGCCAGCTCGCGCTCCAGCTGCTTGCTCTGCTTGGCCGCCGAGCTCAGCTGGCTAGCCACCGAATTGGCCTGCGAAGCCAGCTGCTTATCTAGCTCGCGCCGGCTGGGCAGCCGAAATTCCAGCGGCCGCGAGCGCGTGCTTTTAGGCCCATGAATGGCATCATTGTCAGCGGCTTCCACAAAGTACTCGAGGCGGTCGCCGGGCTGCAAGCCTAGCGCGGCCAGGTTCCAGGTGTAGGCGTAGGTGCCGCCTGCGCCGTTGGGCAGGGGTAGGGCGCGGCTGGCGTAGGCGCCGCCGGTCCCTACCCCCCCGCCGCGGTGCAAGCGGTAGTGCAAGCGCAGGGCCGTGAGGCCGTAGTCGTCGGTAGCGGTGCCGCCCACAGCTAGGTAGCGCTGTGAAGTCGTGTCCGAAAATGCCTCTACCGTGAGGCTGGGCGGCGCGTCGGGCACCACGGTGAGCTGGTAGCTGATGGGGTTGGCATTGGCGCTGGCCGCGTTGCGCAGCTGCACCAGGTAGGGCTGCGAGCGCAGCGCCCGGCGCTCGGCCACAAAGGCCTCGCCCTGGCGGCTGGCCTGCACCATTTCGGCGGGGTTGTCGAAGCGCAAAGCCAGCGCCTCGGTAGCGGCCGTGCTGAATTCCCAGCGCAGCTGGCTGCCCTCGGGCACGGTCAGGTTGCCGCCATTGCGCACGGTTTCGGCGGGCCGGCCGGTGTAGGGGGGGTAGGCAATGTGCACCGCGAAGTCGCGCAAATCGGGCCGTTCCAGCACCGTTAGGTGGTACTCGTCGGACACAAAGCCCGCGCCACTGAGCTGAAACGTAACGTCACTGGCGGGCTGCTCGAAAGTGTAGCGAAATGCATCTTGGCGGCCGGGCACCTTGGCCAGTGGCCGCTCGGCGCCGCCTTCGGTTAGCAGGCTGAGGCTAGCAGGCAGAGCCTTGCCGGCCACGGCCACGTCGAGCACAAAACTCTCGCCCTTAAATACTTTTAGCTCCTTGTTTTTAATAACAAAGTCAAACGGCGCGGGCCGCGAGTAGTGGCGCTGGTAGTGCCAAATGCGGCTGGTGCTCTGCGTAATGAAGCTCGGGAAAAACGCCAGCGCCAACAGCACTACGGCCAGCGGTGGCAGCACGTACTTCCATAGTGGGCGGCTTTGCTGCTGAATATCAATACCCTGTGCGAAGGACACGCCTTGCAGTTGGGCGGCGCGCTGCTCCAAGCTAGCCAGCAGCAGCTCGTTGCCGCGGGCCTGGCCCTGCAGCTGCAAGGCATTCAGCAGCCGGTCTTGCACCTGCGGAAAAAGCTCGCCCACCTGGCGGGCGGCCTGCTCGTCGCTCAGCAAGCGGCGCAGGTTGGCCAAGGCGGCCAGCGGCTGCCACAGCCAGCGCCCCACCGCGTACACCACCAGCGCCAGGAAGCTGAACAGCAAACCTGCCCGCACTGCGGGGGGTAGGTACAGAAAATACTCCAACGTATTGAACACCACGAACAAGCTCAGCAGTAGGGCCGCTGCCACCAGGCCGCCGCGCACCAGCAAACTCAAGTAGAACTTGCGCTTATAAGCATCCAACTCAGCCCGCACCTGGGTTAGGGCCGGAAAATCAGTCGAAGAAACCCCGGCCGCCGGCCGGTCCGCTACCATCGTCATAGGCTAAGGAAAAAGCGGGCGCAGCTTGGCGCGGCCCGTGCCGCAACAAGTTACGCCCGCTTCGCCAACGACGCCAGCGCCGTTTCTAGTTCGCCCCTACCCCCTCCGGGCTCAGCGAAGACGCTCTCGCACCTGCTGGTATAGCTTTTCGCCCTCACTGGGCTGGTAAGTATCGGCTTGCACCAACTGCCCGTTTTGGTTGAACAGCATGTAGTAGGGTACGTGGGGCACGGTCGTCTCCAAGGATTTTTGCAGGTCGAGCGGCGCCAGGTAGTGGTAGCCCTGCAGGCGGTAGCTGGCGGCCATTGCGGCCCACTTCTCGCGCTGCGCCGGCCGGTCAACAGAGATGTATAGTACATCTACGTTATTATCAGTCAAGAATTTGTGTAAGGCCGGCTCGTACGCAAATTGGCTAATGCAGGGGCCGCACCACGTAGCCCAAAAATCGACGAAGACCGCCCGGCCGGGCCGCAGCGCGCGCACCAGCCCGCCCAGCGTGCGTATCGTGTCAAGGCCCGGTACGTCGGCAAAGGCTACCCCTTTCTTGCCGGCCACATACTGCCCAAAAGCCAGGTTGTCCCCAGTCGGCGCCGCCTTGGCAGCCGCCTGCTCCTTGGCCACCACGCGAGCCATCACCGAGCTGTAGGGACTAGTCGGAAAGCGCTGCCGATACGCCGCTACCACGGCCATCAAGTCGGGAGTACTGATAGTTTGGATGCCCACGGCGTTCAGAATGACATTGCCCACGCCGTACTCTTGGGCCGCTAGCGGCGCGTAGTCAAACAACTCAATAGCCCCATCCACATCCGCCAATTGCTTATGAAAGCTAGCCCACAGGTGGCTGGTTGGCTGCGGCCCCGCCAAAATGCCGTGCTGTACGAAGTAGGCCTTTTCGCGGGCCATATCTAGGCTGGTGAACCGGTAGCGGGGCAGGTCAGGATTATAAGTGGTAAAAAGCTGCGTCACCAGCTTGCGCACTTCGGCCGAGTGCATGGTCAGGTGCGGGCGAAAGGCGGTTGAATCCCGGAAATAAGCGCCCAGCAGCCCAGCCGTCCAAAATACCAACCGCTGCTCGGTTTCGGCCCGCAAAAAGGTGTGGCAGGTGGCCGAAATCTGGTGCTGGCGATAGAGCGCGTCGAGCTGGTCGAGGGGAGCCTGCAACAGGCCCCGCAGCTTGGTCATCGTGGCTGCCGCCGTGGGCTCGGTGCTCAGTAGCTTGCCTATACGTTCCTGTTCGGGCGGGCCACCGTTGAGGAGTTTGCCGTTGCCGAGCAGGTTGTTGGCTGCCGCGTTGGTGCCGCCGAAGGTGTAAGTAGCGTGGCCCGCGCCATCCTCTTTTTTGGTAAAGCTTACTTGGGCACCTGGCTCCACATACACCCATTGGGGCGGCGCGCACTTGCCTTGCAGCAGCAAGAGGCTGGTGGGCTTGCCATGCAGTTGGTACCGAAAGCGCCCGCCGCGCACCAGCGCCTCGTTGGGCGTTTCGGAGAAGAAATAGTTGAGCCGCCCACCCTTGATGGGTTCGGCCACCTTCACGGTAGTCGAGTCGGCGCAGCCCGGCAGGTAGCCGCTAATGGTGATTGGGGCCTGGGCACGCGCTGCCAGGCTGCTGGCCAGCGCCAGCGCAGAAAGGTAAGCTTTCATCTGATTAAAAAGTAATTAGGGTAGAAACTTAGCCGGCGTCGAATCGCGCAAAAACACCAGGGCGTCGAACTCGCCCCGCAGGCCGTGGAGCATGAACTGGTTGCGCGCCGCCGGCCGGCCGATGTCGCGCAGCAGCTGGCTTTGGAAGAGCCAGGCGTTGGCATCAGTCAGCTCTAGCCGGCCCAGCCCTAGCCAGCTAGCCGAACCCGGAACCGTGCGTAGCCACGCCTCATAGGTGCCGGGCCCAGGGCTAGCCAGCGCCGCTGGCGTCCAGCGCCCGTTCGGGCCCAGCGCCGCGTAGCTGCCCTGCCCCAGCACCAGGCCCAGCGCTATGTAGCCCGGGCCGAGGGTAGCGCGCAGCCACTCGCCCATCGGATGCTCTTCGAGGCTTAGCGCCTTGGCTACGGCCGTGTTGCTGGCCCACAGCACCAGCCGGGCGGGCGCGCCGGCCGGGCCTTCGGTCTGGCTTAGGTACTGTGCATTCTCGGCCAGGCAAGCCTGGCGGTAGTTGAAGGCTAGCCCAAACGACAGCCGCCGCCAGGTGGCGCCCTGCTCTACCAAGCGCAGGTAGTAGCGCTGGCGGGCCAGTAGCGCCAGGCTCACGGGGCGGCCCCGCAGCTTGGCGCGGGTATCGAGGCCAGCGCCCAGCTCGGCTAGCAGGCGGCGCAGCGGGGCCAGCAGCGAGTCTTGGGGCTGGTGAGGCTGGTGGCGTAGGTCGGGGTCATCGGTGGCGGGGTGGGGGTAGGCGGCCAGCAGCTGGGCTAGCTGCTGCAGCCGAGTTTGGGCAAAGTCGTCGCCGGGTTCCAGCAGTTGGCCGAAGGCTGTTAGGGCCTGCTCGGGCTGCTGCACGTCGAGGCCAGCCAGTAGCAAGGGGCTAGCAGGGTGGGCCAATTGGTAGGTGCGTAGCCAGCGCACCAGGTCGAGCAGCTCGGCGGCGGGCCAGCCGTCGAGGGTAGCCAGCAGGCGAGCCGGGTCGCCGTGGCCGGTGCGCACATACTCGGTGAGGGTAGCGCAGGCTACGGGACTGGCTTCGAGCGCCAGCCCCGTAAACCCTTTTTGCCCTATGAGGTAGCGGATAAGTTTGTTGTGAAGTGCGAAAATCTCGTGTGAGCCGTGCGTTATTTCCCCTACCCCCACTAGCTGGGCCGAAGCCAGCGCCGCGCCGAGCGCGGCTAGGTCGGTAGCCTCGGTGGCGGGCTGGCCTAGGCGTAGCGGTTGGGCCGCGGTGCGCAGCCAGGCTGTTTCGGCTGCGGTGGGCGGAGGTGCGACGGGTGGCCCGGTGGGTACGTACGGCTTGCCGTCGATGGTAAAGGAGAAGTTGTCCACCTCCACCGCGCCCGCGCTGGGCAGCCGTAGGCCAAGGCTGAGCGCGCCAAAGTCGGTGGGCTCTTCGTGGCCGAAGAGCAGTTGCAGCGGCACTTCGAGCGCAAAGGCCGCCCACTGCGGGCCGGGCGGAGGTAGGGGCATTTTCCAGCCCAGCGTATCGCCTCGCCAGCGGCCTGGCGTGCGCTGCCCAGTGGTGAGCAGCCGCACCGCGAAGGCAGGAAGTGGCCCAGCGAGGCTAGACAGCGCGCCCGGCCGCCGCCAGTAGCCGGCCACGCGCAGCGTTTTGCCGCCTTCCTTTTTATCGAGCCGCACGGTACCTATGTACACCGTGGGCGCGGGCTGGCTAGGCGCGCTGGTGCGCACCAGGCGCAGGTAGTGCCGGCCGTGCTGCGGGCTGGCGCTATCGAGTTGAGCCGTGGCTTCGGCCGGGTCGGGCTGCACGCGGGGGGGTAGGGGCCGCTCAAAATCCCGGTTTGGCCGCAGCGACTCGGCTAGCGGCAGCAATAGTGCGCCAGTGGCTGGCACCGGATAGCTGGGCAACGGCCGGCCCTTGGCTTGCAGCCGAATGTCGTCGAGCCACACCCGGCCGCTGCCGCGCACCACGAGCCGCAGCCCCACGCTAAAGGCTGTGGCCTTCACGGGCAGCCGCAGCACCAGCTGCCGCCAGGCCATGGTGCCGGGCAGCGAGTCTACGGCGCTGGCCATTTCGGTCGTGAGGCCTGCCACGGTAAGTGCCGTAGCTGTGGCGCCCAGCTGCACCTGGCCGCGCCAGCCCTGCGTGCGCATCCACACGCTCACCGTCAGCAACTGCCCGCGCGCCGAGTCAACGGGTATGCTCGTGAACAGGTAAGCGGCCCGGGGACCATCTTCCGGGGCGGGCAGCTCTAGCCGCAGGCTACCCCTGCCCTCCCGAAAAACTACGCTGTCGAATGCCAGCCGCCCGCCCGCCGGTACCCCCTGCTCCCATAGCACCAGCGGCTGGCCGTGGTTGGCCCCCGGCTCCAGGCCCAGGTTGAGGCGGCCCTGGGCCCACGCGGCGGGGCTAGCTAGTAGCAGTAGCAGGCCGGCCAGTAGCGGCCAGCCCACCCGTGCCCACGGGCTGGCAACGGGCGAAATAAAACCTGGCTTTGTCATCGCGGCTAGGGTGGGCAACTGCCTGGCTGACTACTCTTTCACCGGCTGGCCTTGGCCGTCGAACAGCAGCTGCAGACGCTGGTCGTGGTCCGTAAAAATGGCCTGGTACCGGCCGGGCTTGTCCTTGGCGGGGCCCATCATTTCGAGCTTGGCGGCGGGGTAGGTTTTGGTCATGTAGGCCTTGATGGCGGCTACCGCGGCATTCTGCTCAGGTGTGGCGGGCGTCAGGGGGACTACCGCGCCGACGCGCTTATTGAAGGCCAGCACCTCGGGCGAGTTGGCATTAGCCTTGGTCGTAATTACGGCCACACCATCGGCCGTGGTACTGCCAAACAGCTTCTGTGCATTGGCCCCCTTGATAATCTGCATGTAGCTGATAGCAGTAGGCTTCATTTTAGCCAGCTCAGCTTCGCTAGAAAGCTTGCCATCAACATAGTATGTGGCAGTATTCGGCGTGGCCTTCCGGGGCGGGGCGGGCGTAGGCGCCACCTGGGCGTGGGCTGGCGCGGTGCCCATAAGTAGCGCTGCCACCAGCGGCGCGGCTAGCCAGTTATAGCCTAGCGGGCGAATGGGCGAAAAGAGGTGCTTGAACATAAAAAAAGCAAAGAGTAGGAGGGTGAGAAAAGAAATGAGAAGCCTGGGCTAGCCCGCTTATAGGCTAGCAAACGGTTGACTTTAAGAAAATTGCAGATAATTTATTCGCCCAAAAAGTCGCCCTGCGGCGAGAAGTAGACGTAGAACGGCCGCTTGCCCCGCACCAGCTGCACTTGGTACTTCACGATGCCGGTGGCTTTCTGCTTCAGTTCTGTTATTTCGCCACTCAGCCGCGCCCCGGGGTAGTGGCTGGTGATGTAGGCCAGCGCCGGTGGCACTAGCGAGTTTACCTGCGCCGGAGCTCGGTCGTAGCCCGAAGCCAGATCAGCCTTTTCGCGCAGGGCTAGCACAGCCGGCGCATTCTCATTAGCCTTTGTGGTCACTATTAATACGCCGGGCGCGGCGCGCTGAAAAACCTGCTCAATCATGGCCGAGTCTTTCAAGACGTCAATGGAGTTGATAGTGTTGGGGTCCAGCGCGTAAACTGCCTCCTTAGTACTCGGCAGGGCATCCAGGTAAAAGGCGGCATTATCCATCGACGACGGCTCGGCCGTGGGTATCGGGGCTACTACTTTCTGCGCGCAAGAGTACCCCAGGGCAAGGGCCATCACCAGCGGCGCGGCCAGCAGGTAGCGCCCCAGCTGGCGGCTGGTCGAGGCGGGCTGGTTGAGCATGGTAATGCGGTTTTTGAGCGTGAGCAAAGAGAAGTGGAAGGCTAAAGCCGGTGCTGGCACGCCGCCCGGCTGCTGGCGCAGCAGGCTGTACTGGTAAGCGCGGCGGTCGAGGCCAGTGCGCAGGGCGGCGTGGTCGGCCAGGTATTCGAGGTTGTCGAGCACAGCGCGGCGCAGCAGCCAGGCCGCGGGGTTCATCCAGGCTAGGGCGGTGGCCAGCTGGGTCAGCAGTACATCCAGGGTATGCCACTGGCGCACATGGGCCTGCTCGTGGCGCAGGGCGGGGGGCAGGGCCACCGAGTCGGCTAGGGTGCTTTCGCTGAGGTAAATAGTGCGGCCGAACGAAAACGGCCCGCCCGCGCCCGCCAGTACCCGCACCGGCTGGCCCAGCACCCACGTAGGCCGCGCCTGCCGCCGCACCAGCGCCAGGCTTAGTAGCTGGCCCAGTAGGCGTAGCAGCAGCAGGCCCGTGCCCACGGCGTAGAGCAGCAGCCCGGCGTTTTGCCAGTTGAAGCCAGGGGTAGGGGCTGCCCTGCCCGCCGCTGCGCTAGCTGCGTGCGCTACCACCGCAGTGGGCAGCAGCGCCATGCTGGCGGGCAGCAGCGCCGGTACCGGCAGCGCCGGATAAACGGCCGCAAACAGTAGCGCCAGCAGCAAATAGACCCGGTTCAAGGTGAAAAACGTGAGCCGGCGCAGCAGCCCGTAGTAGGCCGCCGCAAACAACAGCAGCACGGCGTTGGCTTGCAGCAAATACAAGAAGATAGGTGCCATGGCTACTCAGGCTTTTGGTTTTCGATGAGCCGAATAATCTCCTGCAAGTCGGCCGCGCTCACCTTTTCTTCCTTCGCAAAAAAGGACACCAGTTCCTTATAAGAATCGCGGAAATGCTCGCGCACCAATTGGCCCAGCGAGCGGCGCTGGTAGTCTTCGGCGCTCACCACCGCGGCGTAGCGGAAAGAATTGCCGAGCTTTTCGGCGTGCACGTACTGCTTGCGCTCTAGGTTGCGTAGCGTTGAGGCTAAGGTAGTGTAGGGCGGCGCGGGGGCCGGCAGCAGCGCCAGCACGTCCTTCACAAAGGCAGGGCCGGCGTGCCAAAGCGCCCGCAGGGCATCTTCTTCGGGCTGAGTGAGACGTTCCATAAATGGTCTTATTACGAATTATTCGTAATACTACGAACGATTCGTAATAAGACCACCGATGCCGTTTGCTTTTTAGCGCCGCGCCCCGCCAAAAGTGCCACCTGCGGTTACAGAAGGTGTTTTAGCCCTCCAAAAAATTTACCGCTAAAACCGCTCACCTTCTCCTACCGCCCCACCAGCGGCGGACTGGTTTGCTTGCAGCCACTGGATGGCCGCGCCCTCGTCGCCAAAAAAGTCGAGTGCGTACGACATACTGTCGTAGGCCTCAGGCGGGGCGTAGTCAGGCGCTTCCACTATCTGGCGGTGCATGGCTGGGCTATAGGCCACAAACAGCCGCTGGCCCAGGCGGTGCGCCACGGCAGAGTAGTAGTCATCGAGCAGCCAGCGCTTGGTTTCCTGGTCGGGCGATGCACGGCGGCGCAAATCCTGCAGCCAGGACCAACAGTTGGTGGCCAGTGCCACGTCGGCCAGCTGGCGGTAGCAGGGCCACAGCGCGGCGGGCTGGTAGTGCCAGCGGCCCAGCTGCACGCCCAAGTCGGGGCGCGGGGTAAGTTCCAGCAGCGGCGGGGGGTAGGAAGCGTCTGGCATACAGCAGCAAAGGACGGTAAGCGTTCCGGCGGCTATAACGGAAACTAGTGCCCGCCGGGTACCCCCGCTCCAGCATCGGGCAGCGCCGTGGCGGCGGGCAGGCGGCGCAGCGGCCCCACGGCCACCAGCAGCGCCAGCAACGTGAGCACTGCCCCCGCCAAAAAGGGCATACCCGGAAAATACAGCGGCGCCTGGGGCCGCGTAAACCACGCAAAAAGGCTGGTCATCAGCAGCGGCCCTACTATCCCCGTGGCGCTGATGAGGGAGGTAAGCGCGCCCTGCAACTCGCCCTGCTCGCTGGGCGGCACCTGGCCCGAGATGCTGCCCTGTAGGGCCGGCCCCGCCAGCCCGCCCAGCGCAAACACCCCCGTGAAGGCAAACATCATCCAGCCCTGCGAGGCAAACGCAAACAGCACGAAGCCCAGAATATAAAAGACCATGCCTATCAGCACGGCCCGTGCCGCGCCCAGCTTTGGGATGGCCACTCGCACCAGTCCGCCCTGCACAATGAGAGCCCCTACCCCCACCGCACCCAGCGAATACCCGATGAGCGTTTCATCGAAGTGAAACTTGAGGATGGTGTAAAACGTCCAGACCGACTGCGTGGCCGAGCCCGCCAGGTACAGCAGCACCAGGGCCACCACCAGCCCAATTATCTGCGGGTACTTGCCCAGTCGCACCAGCGAGGCTACGGCGTTGGCCCGCGCCCACTCAAAAGGCCGGCGCTGCTCCAAGGATAGTGATTCGGGTACTAAAAACAAGCCGTAGAGGAAGTTACACAAGCTCAGCGCCGCCGCCACTACAAACGGCACCCGCGGCCCAAAGTGCGCAAACAAGCCTCCGAGCACCGGCCCGATAATGAAACCCAGCCCAAAGGCCGCGCCCACCAGCCCAAAGTTTTGGGCGCGCTTTTCGGGCGTGCTCACGTCGGCAATGTAGGCCGTGGCCGTAGTGAAGCTGGCCCCCGTGATGCCCGCCACCACGCGCCCCACAAACAGCCAGGCAATGCTCGGGGCCAGGGCCAGAAAAATGTAGTCGCACCCCAGTCCTAGCAGCGAGGCCAGCAGTACCGGCCGCCGCCCATAGCGGTCCGACAGCCCCCCGATGACCGGGGCGAACGCAAACTGCGCCGCCGCATAGGCAAACGATAGCCACCCCGCGTACTGCGACGCCCGGCTTACGCCCTCGCCCGTGAGCTGCTCGATAAGCGTGGGCAACACCGGAATGATGACGCCCAGCCCAATGACGTCGATAAGAATGGTGACGAAGATGAAAGCCAGAGCGGCCGGGCGTTTGGGCGACATAGAAAACGGCGATAGAAACCACAAAGCTGGCGACAAAACCACTGCCCTACCCCACCCATGCGCCCAAGCCGCGCCGCTACTACTATTTTTTTCGCCTGACAATCAGGACCTAAAGCTTACCCTTGGGCTATTAAGGGGCGGGTAGCTTGCTTTAGCAGGATTTTTCAGTACTTTTGTATCACCAAACAATGCGGGGTGGAGCAGTTGGTAGCTCGTTGGGCTCATAACCCAAAGGTCACTGGTTCGAGTCCAGTCCCCGCTACGAAGTAAAAAGGCCGTTTCCTGAATAGGAAACGGCCTTTTTCTTTTGCTCCATGTCAGCCAGCCGGGCCTACCCCTCGGCGGCCGGCGGAACTACAAACGACTTCATCATTTGCAGAAGCAGCGTGTCGGTCAGGCCCAGGCCGTCGGGGGCTAAGTCGAGCTCGGTGAGGGGCACGTAGGCAGCCAGGCCGCGCGCCTGCTCGTCCGAAATTGACCGGTAGGCCATCGACCAGTCGGCAAAGCTGCGGTGGTCGATGGTCTTATCGGCAAACTTGACGAGCTGGGTGTGGCGTGGGTCAAGTAGCAGGTGCTCGTAGAGGGCCGCGAGCACCGACTCTTCGCCCTCAATGATTTGCACAAACTGCTCATTGCCATACACCAGCGCACCCGTGATGCGTTGCGCCGCATTTTGCTGGCGCGCTTCTTCCAGCAGAGTGCGCAGGTCGTGGTCGCTGAAAGGCCCGGTAGCGCGACTCAAGTAAATAATGTGGTGCAAAGCCATGTGCACAAACGGGGGTAGGGAGAAAAAATAGGGTAGCGGGGCGCTCGCCTCAGACCGGCTTGGTCCAGTAAATAGTGAAGGTGGAGCCCTCGCCCAGGGTACTGGCTACCTCCACGTGGCCGCCGTGGCTGCGCACAATGCGCTGCACGAGGTATAAGCCTACACCCGTGCCCTCGATGTGCGCGTGCTGGCGCACGAACAACTGAAAGACCGGGTTTTTAGGATTATCGAGCTGCATGCCTAGGCCATTTTCGCGCACCTCAAATACGGGCTGGTCATCGGGGGTGAGGTAGCTGCGCAGCACAATGCACGGTGGCCGGTCGGGGTGGCTGAACTTGAGCGCATTGCTGACCAGGTTGTGCAACACCGAGCGTAGGTTGGCGCGGCCGTAGACTAGGCCTGGCGCAGCCTTCACCGATACTTCGAGGTGGGCTTGGCGGGCCTGGGCCTGGGGCCGCAGGCCCAGTAGCACTTCTTCCAAGACCAGGCCCAGGTCTAGAACTTCGGTAGGCTCCTGCTGCGTGCGCTGGGTTTGCACAGTCACGGCCAGGTCATGCAGGGTAGTGTCTAATTGCGTAAGGGCCCCATCGACCATGGCCAGGAGCTGGTCCTGGTCGGGGTCGGCAAAAGTGGCGGTGCGGCGCAGCTCATCAAAAAGCCCGCGCAGGTTGAGGGCCGGCTGGCGCAGGTCGTGCGAGGCCGCGTATACAAACGTGTCGAGGTCGTGGTGCGCCCGGGCCAGCTCGTCGTACTGAGTTTGCAGCACTTGGCGCAGCAGGTACTGGTCGTGCACCTCGGTGCAGGCCCCAAACCAGCGCAGCACCGGCCCATCGGCCAGCTGCCGCGCCCGAATGATGTGCCAGCGGTAGGCCCCGTCGTGGCGGCGCATGCGGTACTCGCCCTCATACACCTCACCGTTGGCGACGCTGTGCACCCAGCGGCGGGCAGCCTCGGCCTGCTCGCTGGAGTGCAGCAGCCCTATCCAGCCAGTGGGGCCTAGGTCGTCTTTGTGCAGGCCCGAGTAGTCGGTGGTGTAGCGGTTGTAGTAGTCAATAAAGCCTTCGGCCGTGGCTGTCCAGATAAGCTCCGGAATGCTATCGGCCAAGAAGCGCAGCTCGGCTTCGCCCCGGCGCAGCACATCGGCCAGCTCGCGCTGGTCGTGCACCTCAGTAAGGGCGCCGTGCCAGTGCATGGGCGCATCGGGCGGGTGCACCTCGGGCAGCGAGCGGCTCAACATCCAGCGGTACTGGCCGTCGAAGCGTCGCAGGCGGTATTCGTAGTTCCAGCCGGTGCCGGTGCGGCGGGCGGCGTCCGCTTCATACAGCACGCGCAGCCGGTCGCCCGGATGAATAAGCAGCGGCCAAATTGCGGTGAGGTCGGCGGTAGGCGGCTGGCCCGTGAAGCGGTACCACTGCGGGCTGACATAGGTGCAGCGGCCTTGTGCGTCGTGGGTGAAGGTGATGAGCGGGGCCGTTTCGGTGAGCACCCGCAGGCGCGTGTCGAGGCGGCGCGTTACTAGGGCCAGCTCGTGCGCCTGCTGCCGATTGGCCTCCTGCTCGCTCACGTCGAGGGCCAGCAGCAGCAGGCCGGCGATGGCCTGGTCGTCGTCGCGGTAGGGCTCCAGGGCCAGGTCAAAGTAGCGGCACTGGTCAGCCGCGGCCCCCGGCGCGGGGGCGCAGATGCAGGCCTTGGCCACGTAGGGCTCGCCGGTGGCGTACACGCGGGCTAGTACTTCCAGCAGCGTGAGGGGTAGGCTGCCTGGGTGCTCCACTACCCGCTGCCCTTCTGCCCCCTCGCCCACCAGCGCTCGCATGGCTTCGTTGATAAAACCATACCGCAGTTCGGGGCCCTCTAAGGTGGCCACCCCGGCCGGCAACTGGCGTAAAAGCTGTGAAAAAGGAATATTGGGCATACAGGAGCTGCGGCGGGGCGGGTGCAGGCACTTTAACTAACAGATAGCAAACTAGGGGTACGGTGCCGGCGCTGCATAGCTGCTAGCGGTCGAGGGGAGAAGTCAGTAGTTTGTGGTAGGGGGTAGAGGGATCGGGGCCAAACACGGCCAGCCCAACTAGCTCTACAAGCAGAGCGTCGGCAATGGTGAGCGAAGCCGGCATGGGGGGCACGTGGTGGGGTAGCAAAAACCCGTGCAGTGCCGTGAAGCCAGCTGCCTCTAGCGGGTGAAAAGCCATCGACCACTCGGCAAAGCTGCGGCTAGTAATGGGCTTATCAATAAGTTTTTGCACGTGTGAGTGGCGGCCATCCTGGGCAATACGCTCAAACAAGATATCGGCGATGCCCTCCTCGCCCTCGAAGAGCTGGGCAATGTTGCCGTGGCTATAAAAAAGGACGCCCGTGATGCCGTGCCGGGTGTTGTCGCGCCGCGATTGGGTTAGTAACTGTTGTAAATCTTCATCAGACAGCGGATGCACAGCCCGGCTTATATAGACTATATGCTTCATGCAAAATACTTCGTGCAGAAAAACGAATTATCCGGTACGTAAGCCAGTACGTTTGCGTTCAACTGCTATTGGTGGCGTGAGTAGGTGAAAATCAGTTGACAAGCCAGCGTATAGAGCAGATGTTGCCGGGTATCGCAGCTGGTAGGCAATGCTTGCCAACCAGCATGCTGTCGGCCGCTTGGCTGAGCTTAAAAGCGCCTCGCCGGCCTGCCTAGCTGTAGCCTAGCCACCGCTTTCGCCGCTCAAAGCCCACCAGATTTTAAGCCGCTCAGCGGCTGATAATTCTTGAAAAGAAGTAAGCGGCTCGCGGTGCGGCGCGCGGTGTGGCCGGCCGCCCTACCCCCTGGGTGCGAACTAGTTTTTGTGGTGTGACCTTCCAGCTGCTGCGCCAATAGTAATTTAGAAAAATTGTAGCTAGAAAGCTAGTGGCTATGAGGCGCATTGCGGCGTGCCCCGCCCCGCCTATCCCCTGTCGGCAGCCCAGCCAGTGCGGACTAGCTAGCGCCTCCTACCCATGAAAAACACGTCTGAGCCGACCCCCGCGCCGGCGGTGCCAGCCGCGGTGGCCGTGCCCATTGCTGCGGAGTTAGTGAGCCCGGGGCCGGGCCAGATGGGCCGCGCCCGCAGCGAGGTCGGCGACCGCTTTGCGGTGGTGGCGCTATGCGGCTCGGCGGGTGCGCTAGAAGCTATCGAGCAGTTTTTTGCCCACCTACCCCCCTCAGCGGGCTAGCTTTTGTGGTGGTGCTGCAACCTCATTGTGCAAGAGCTGCTTAATAGCGTAATGAAGCATGCCCAAGCCCGTGAGGTATTTGTGCAAGTGACGCACGAAGACGACCAAGTGTACCTCAACGTGGAAGACGACGGGGCGGCCCCTCGCGCGGGCATTGGGCTGGCCGGCATTCGCACGCGGGTGGGGCTGCTGGGGGAACATTCAGCAGCAAGTCGCAGCCCGGCCGGGGCACGAGCTTCTTTTTGCAAGTACCCGTGCCAGCCAGCTAGCACTGAAAATAGAGCCGGGTATTTATCCTAGAAAAAATCAGGGTTTTCCGCGAAGATTGTAGTAGATATGGGTGTAGATTTGCAGAGTTATAGGTTTTTACTACGCTGTGATCACACACCCTACTCCATGGTACCTGCTGCTTCCTTTCTCGTTCACGCGGGCAGTTTCGAAATGGCCGCTGGCCTTAGCTTACGTGGCCACTGCGACACGTTGGCAGCAGCCAAAAAACTAGAACAAGCTGCCGTTGAGGCAGTTGGATATGGGTTGCCCTGCGTTTGGGTCGATTGCCAACGCCTACTCTCCTTAAGTGCGCTCGGCCAGCGTGCTTTCTACAATGCGCACCAGTGCGCGCAGCAGGCCGATACGAGCATCTACTGGTGTGGTCTCACGCCCGAGGTACAGGAGCAACTCAGCGAAACGGGTTTACACCTACTTCTGCGCCTGCTGCCCGCCAGCGGCTACCGCGGCCCCGCCATGTTGCTGCAAGACACTGTGCCGGCGGTACAGCACACGCGTCTGTTTGCAGCTTAGCACGCGGCTAGTGGCATTCAGCCCGGTCAGTCACTTGCATACCAAGTGCTTAGCAAGCTGTGCACCAGCACCACGGCTCGCATTGCCAGGCGGGCGAGTGCCGCCGCCAGCATAGCGGGCAGGGTACGCTGCTATTAGCAAAAAAATGTGCGTAGCCGCCACACTCTACGGGCGCCTTTCTAAACGGTGCTCGTAGAGTGTGGCGGCTACCGCGAGGTAGCCGCCATTTTTCTTGCCAGGTACAGACGAGGTAGGAAGCATACTAGCAAAAAAGTGTTCTGCTGCGCTCGCAAGCGCAGCAGAACACTTTTTTGCCTTATTGAAATAGTTTACTTAGCCGCTGCGGCCGCCTTATAGTGCACGTCGGGTAGGGCGCGCAGGCGCTCGGCAGCCTGCTCGGGGGTAATGTCGCGCTGGGCGTTGGCTAGCAGCTCGTAGCCCACCATAAATTTCTTGACCGTGGCCGAGCGCAGCAGGGGGGGTAGGAAATGCATGTGTAGGTGCCACTCGGGGTACTCACCACCGTCGGTGGGGCGCTGGTGGAAGCCAGCCGAATACGGGAAGCTGATTTCGAACAGGTTATCGTAGCGGATGGTGAGTTGGCTCAGGATGTCGGCCAGGCCGTCGCGCTCGGCATCGGTGAGCTGCGTAAGGTCTTGCACGGCACGGCGCGGCAGCACCATCGTCTCAAATGGCCACACTGCCCAGAAAGGCACCAGCACCACCCAGGTGTCGTTTTCGACCACAAAGCGGGCTTTGGTTTTCTCCTCAATGGCCAAGTAGTCGGCGAGCAGCGTACGGCCGTTTTTCTCAAAATAGGCTTTTTGAGTGCGGCCTTCCTTGGCGGGCAGGTCGGGCACGGTACGCTCGCTCCAGATTTGGCCGTGCGGGTGCGGGTTCGAGCAGCCCATTACAAAGCCTTTGTTCTCAAATATTTGCACGTAGTTGATGGCCGGGTCGGCGCCGAGCATTCGGAACTCGTCGGTCCACACGTCCACCACGCGGCGAATTTCATCGACGGGCATTTCGGGCAGCGTCAGGTCGTGGCGCGGCGAAAAGCAGAGTACGCGGCAGTGGCCGGTTTCGGCCTCCGCTTTCAGCAGGCCGCCTTCTTCAAACGAGCCGGTTTCGCCCCCGGGCAGCAGCGCCGCGAAGTCGTTGTCGAACACAAACTGGTGCTCGTAGGGCGGGTTTACCTCTCCGCTGGTGCGCTTGTTGCCAGCGCACAGGTAGCAAGTAGGGTCGTAGGCGGGGCGTTTTTCCGCTTTGTCTTCCTCTTGCTGGCCCTGCCAGGGGCGCTTGGCGCGGTGCGGCGATACCAGGACCCACTCGTCGAGCAAAGGATTGTGGCGGCGGTGAGGCTGCTCAGTGAAGTCAAACATAGGGGTAGGGATTTAAGGGAAAATGAAAAGCGCCGGCCTCGGCGCGGCTAGGGCCGGCGTCACCACAGGCGGCGGTTATTCCTCGTTCAGCAGTTCGCCCACGCCGTCGGCCAGCGTCGTCACATAGGTATCTAGCTTCAGGCCGAGCTGGTCGTGGTAGCCCTGCTTCATATAGGTCAAGAACTCCTTTACCTGGCTGGTGGCCACCAGGTTGAGGGTGCAGCCGCCGAAGCCACCGCCCATCATGCGGGCGCCGTAGCAGCCGGGCGCCTCGTGGGCCAAGCGTTCGAGCACGTCGAGCTCGTCGCAGCTCACCTGGTAGAGGTCGCGCAGGCCAGCATGGCTAGCGTAGAGCAGCTCGCCTACTTCGGCCAGCGGCTTGCCCTCGGTGAGGCGGGCCGTGACGTCCTGCACGCGCTGGTTTTCCTCTACCACGTAGCGGCAGCGCTTGGCTACTACCTCGCCCATCTCGGCTTGGGCAGCTTCCACATCGGCCAGTGTGGCGTCGCGCAAGGACTTGATAGCCGGATTCTGCTTCTGCATAATCTCGACGCCCTTGGCGCACTCCTGGCGGCGGGTGTTGTACTCGCTGTCGCCCAGCGCGTGCTTCACGCCTGAGTTGCAAAGCACCAGGCGGCAGGCGCTGGTGTCAAACGGAAAATACGCGTATTCGAGCGAGCGGCAGTCGAGCTCCACCACGTGCCCAGCGCGGCCAAACAGGCTGGCAAACTGGTCCATGAGCCCACACATCACCTTGGCGTACTCGTGCTCGGCCATCTGCGAAATCTGGGCCAGCGTCATCGTGTCGAGCTTGAGGTCGAGCAGGTTGTTGAGGCCCCAGGCTACGCCGCACTCGGCCGCGGCCGACGACGACAAGCCCGCCCCACTCGGAATATTGCCCCCAAAGGCGCAGTCGAAGCCCGGCACCTGGGCCCCGCGCTGCTGCAAGCCCGCCACCACGCCGAGCTGGTAGTTGGCCCAGTGCCCGTTGGGTAGGGGCGCCATGTCGGCCACCGCCACTTCGTAGGTCGCATCAAAGTCGAGGGCCGCTAGCCGAATGCGGTCGGTGCCATTGAGGCGCATGGCAAAGCGAATTTCTTTGTCGATGGCAGCCGGTAGCACCAGGCCGTCGTTATAGTCGGTGTGCTCGCCGATGAGGTTGATGCGGCCGGGCGCACGCAGTACCAGCGCGGGAATGGCGCCAAAGCGCTGCTCAAAAGCAGCGGAGAGAGTGGAGTAGTCCATAGGAATGCAAAAGTGGCGGATATTCTGGAATGCAGCCTTGGTAAAGTCGCCAAAAAGCGGGTAGTAATCCACCGCGCCAACCTTTTTACGCAGATTGCAGTAAGCCAAGCCATATAAACTGCCACGCAGCAGACTCTCATAATACCTTCACTTTCTGACTATTCTCATGACTACCTCGCGTTTTTCCTTGCTGTTTGTATTCGCCGTGCTGGCTTCTACCCTCACGGGCTGCTCGCTGGCAGGCGATATTTTTAAAGGCGGCCTCTGGGTTGGCGTTATTGCCGTGTTCTTGGTAGTGCTCGTTATCTGGTGGCTCGTTAACAAGATGAGCGGCGGTGGCGGTAACAGTGGCACCACGGGCGGCACTTCCGTATAACTCTCCTTATTGCCCACAAAAAAGCCGGCGCTTCCAACTGGAAGCGCCGGCTTTTTTGTAGTAAACCGAGGGGGTAGGGACCTACTCGCGCTCGCGCTTGGTAGGCATAGTGCCAATAATGTGGTCCCAGAGCGTGCTGCTCACTCCGAAGGCGATCTCATCCTGGCGGTAGTGGTGCTGGGCGTGGTGCGTCCACCACACTTTCAAGAAGTTCTTGGGCGGCGCATACATGTGAATGGCATAGTGCACAAACAGATACATAGCATAGCCAAAGGTGAAGCCAGCCAGAATACCGAAGGCCCAGTTGCCAAACACAAACCGGAAAATGAAGAACAGCAGCGACGCTACAAATACTGTCAAGATAGGCGGCATAGCCAAGCGAGTTTCATCTTTGGGGTACTCGTGGTGCACGCCGTGCATGGTGTACTGAAACTTGGCTCGACCCGGACTAGTAGCCGGAATGTGGTACACGTAGCGGTGCACCAAGTACTCCACAAACGTGAAAAGCAGCAGCCCGCCCAGAAACAGGCCCAGGCCCGCAAACCCAGTCACGAAGCCGCGGGTGATGCCGTAATACAGGCTCACAAGCGCTGTAGCAATAAAAATGCTCACTGGTAGCGCGATGTGCGTGTGCGATAGCCGCTCGAGCACGGGGTTCTTAAATAGCTGCGCCGAACCTTTGTGTTTGGGCCGAACCGGGGCCGCTGTGGGGGCGGACCGGCGGTCCGTATCAGTTTCCATCTGCATAAGAAAGTCAATAAAGCCAAGTAGTTTAGTACAAATTTACGCCAGCCCCGGCTTTATGTTGGGGTAGGCGCAAAGCCAGCCTCTGCCAGCGCCACTACAATAGCCGCCGCAGTGGCGGCCCCGGCGTAGCGCAGGTGAGCCTGGCTATAGAACCGCTCACGGGCGGCCAAGGTTCGGCCGAGGTGGGTGGCCAGGGCCTGGGCGGGGGTTTCGGCAGTGCCCGCGGCGGCGGCCAGCAGCGGCCGGCTGGTGCGGCTGCGGCCCAGCCGGCGCACCAGCTCAGGCAGCGGCACATCGAGCCACAGCAGGAAGCCACTGGTACGCAGCACCTCCACATTGTCGTGAAAGCAGGGCGTGCCGCCGCCCGTGGCTACCACCAGCGGCGGGCCGGGCCGGACTGCTACTGCCCGTAGCGCTGCCGCCTCGCGCACCCGAAAGCCCGCCTCGCCCTCCGCAGCAAAGATCTCCGGAATCGACTGCCCTGCCTCAGCCACAATCACGGCGTCGAGGTCCAGAAACGCGCGGCCGTAGTGCGCCGCCAGCTGCCGGCCCAGCGTGGTTTTGCCTGAGCCTGGCAAGCCAATGAGGTAGAGATGATGCATCCTTTTTAGTTATCAATCAACAGTTGGTAAAGAGAACGTCAAGCTAAGTTTGATAAACCCAGTCTGACGTTCTCTTTACCAACTGCTTAGCTTTTAATTGATTTTAACGCGTGGGTCGAGTAGCGCGTAAAGCATATCGACGGCGATATTGACCAGCACGAAGATGGCCGCCACGAAGAGGGTAGCGCCCATCACCACCGGGAAGTCGAGGTTTTCGACAGCGCGCAGCGTAGTAGTGCCTAGGCCTTTCCAATTGAAAATGTATTCGATAAAAAAAGCGCCCGCCATGAGTGAAGCCAGCCAGCCCGACACCGCCGTGACGACCGGGTTCAGTGCATTGCGCAGGGCGTGGCGCGCTACCGTGTGGCCGGGGCTCAGGCCTTTGGCCCGCGCCGTGCGGATGTAGTCCTGGCTCAGCACATCGAGCATAGAAGAGCGCGTGAGCTGCATGATGATGGCCAGCGGCCGCACGCCCAGCGCTACGGCCGGCAGCAGTAGGTTGCGCAGCACCAGGTGGCGCTGGGCCGTGAAGGGGTCGGTTTCGTAGAGCTGGCCGGTCAGGCTCAGGCCCGTCCAGTGGCTCCAGTAAAAGCCAAAGCTGACGGCAATGAGAATGGCCGCCACAAACGATGGCACCGAAATACCCACTACTGAGGTGGTTACCAGCGTCCGGTCTAGCCACGACTGTGGGCGTAGCGCCGCCGCCACGCCCAGCCCTACCCCCCCCACCGCCGCCAACAACATGGCTGCCACCGCCAGCCACAGTGTGCCCGGGAAGCGGTCGAGCAAGATGCTGAGCACGGCCTGGTTGCTCTGGAAGGAGCGGCGTAGGTAGGGCCACTTCAGCACCAGGGCGCGCTGCTGGCCCAGCGGCAGCAGCCCTACCCCCCCGTAGCGGGACAGCCCAGCCGAATCGCGCGCGTGCACGCCTAACGGCGAGGCGTCGTTGAGGTAGCCCAGCAGGCGGGTGGGCAAGGGCTGGTCGAGGCCCAGGTCGGCGGCGATGGCAGCGCGGGTAGCCACGTCCGAGCGCTGGCCCGCCAGCAGGGCCGCCGGGTCGCCAGGCAGCACATTGAACAAGAAGAAAACTGTGCAGGCCACGCCCACTAACACGAGTAGGCCCTGGCCCAAGCGGCGCAAAAGAAAGAAAAGCATAAGCATAGACCGCCGTTAAGCGGCGCAAAGATGAGCCCGCCGGCTGATTAGCGGCACGTGGGGCCACCAGAAACTGACTGGTAATTACCCCAAAAAGCCAGTGCTAGCACTGATGCTGCTGCCGTGTGCAGGGCCGACTTTTACTTTTCTCAGGGGCGGCTGGCTGCGGCTTAGCTGGCTCTTCAATTGCGCCTTTCTTTTACCTACCACACAAGCAGATGAAACCAACCTATCCACTCCTTGAAAAGCCTAAAGTCACCAGGCCTGCCATTATAGCCATTCGGTTTACGGGTGCAGATACCCCCGATTCGCCTTTTCGGAAAGCAGTAAAATTATACCAAACCATTCTGGAAATCAAACCAGTAGAGGAGAGAAAAGAAGACTATAAGTGCTATTATTTCCCGGTAGGGTCGGCTAAAAATCCTGAGAAGAAAGATATTGAACTGCGCCTTGAGCTACGGGCAACGGATAGTACGCCACTGAAAAACCGCACCGTTATCTACTGGGAAATCAAGCCGGTGAAAGATAATGCAGCAGTTAAAGAGATAAAAGAAGAGTTGAGTAAACTGGGCTACAACCGGGTGCTGGACGACTCCGCATTCTTAGCGGAAGACAGTTTTATCGTCGGTGATGATAGTGAGTATCTCTTTGGGGGTAGCCCCAACGTTAGGTTTCCGCCGCACTTTGTTGAGGAGAAACAAGGCTTTTTGGCCAATGCCAGCCCGATTGCCGGGCTGCTAATAGGGCTGGCCTTAGGACCGCTTTTGCTGAGTGCCCTGGCAATTTTCCGCAATTCGCGCCGATAGACTGCCCAGAAGCAACCCACCCGGCCCGGCAAGGCAGCGAATAACTAATTGGCTACTGCGTCCCACGCTCCTGCTCATGAAATGCTGGCTTGCTCTGGCAGTAATCAGCTGCTGGCTATCCGTTCACCCACTCGCGGCCCAGATGCAGCCGGCCGACAGCTTGCGCGCCCTGCTGAAGACTGATGCGCGGCCCGATACTACGCGGGTGCAGCGGTACCAGGCGCTGTCAGACTTGATGGTTAATGACCCGCCGCAGGTCGTCGCTCTGTCAAAAAAGGCCCTAGTCCTGAGTCAGCGCCTGCACTATCCAAAAGGAGAAGGCAGCGCGCTCATCAGCTTAGGAACGGCAGCCCGCGGGCAAAATGACTTCCCGCTGGCGCGGCGCTATGCCCAGCAGGCGCTGGCCGTGTTTACCCGAAGTCGGGACCTGAGCGGCCAGGCCAGAGCGTACCTGCAGCTTAGCTTGATAGACGAGATAACCGGCGTTAACTTGGTTGGGGCCTTGCAAATGGCCCTACAGGGGCTGACTTACGCCGAGCGGTCTGGCGACCGCGAAACCCAGGTGTACTTGCAATACACGCTAGGCGATATTTATATCAAGCTGGGTAATTACACAGATGCGCTGCTCATGCTCCAGAATACCCTGAAAATTGGGCAAAAACTGGATAACAAGCCTGTGGTGGGCGCGACGCTAAACCTGCTGGGCCGCACGCACCGGCTGCTTAACCATTGGCCACTGGCTACCCGCTACTTTCGGCGCGCGGCGCGGTTGCACCGCCGCATAGGCGATATGGGCAATGCCACGACTGATGAAATTAATCTGGCCGAGCTATACGCGCACCAGAAAAATTATGCGCAGGCCCTAGCGCACGGCCAATCTGCATATGCCCTAGTGGTAGCCAACCACGACGACTATAATCTACCTAGCGCTAAGCTAGCCTTAGCCAGAGCCTACCTGCGCCTGGGGCAGACCGATAGCGCTCTGGCGCTAGCGCAGTATGGCTTCATCCTCAGCCGGCGTGTAAGTGATAAAACGGGCCTGGCGGATGCCAGCGACATCCTGGCGCAGGCCTACGCGCGGTGCGGCGACTTTGCCCAGGCCTACCACTACCAAAGCTTGTGGGTGAGCTACCAAGACTCGCTGGCGGGCGCCGAAACGCAGCGCAAAACCAGCGCCCTGCGCTACGGCTACGAGCTAGGCAAAAAGCAGGACCAGATAGCACTGCTCACGCAAGGCCGCTTGCTGCAGCGCCAGCAGCTGTGGGGCCTGCTGGCGGGCCTAGTGGGCACAGTGCTGGTAGTAGGGCTGCTGGGCCGCAACATCTACCTCAAGCAGCGCGCCAACCGGGCGCTGGGCGAGAAAAACGACTACATTGCGCACCAGCGCGACGACCTAGACCGCGCCCTGGGGGAGCTGCAGGCTACGCAAAGCCAACTAGTGCAGAGCGAGAAAATGCTGGCGCTGGCCGCCCTCACCGCTGGTGTGGCCCACGAAATTCAGAACCCCCTCAACTTCGTCAATAACTTCTCGGAAGTGGGACTAGAGCTAGCCGCTGAGCTGGCCGAAGAAACCCAGAAGCCTACCCGCGACGCGGACTACGAAGCCAGCCTGCTGGCCGAAATCAAGCAGAACATGCTCATCATCAACCAGCACGGCACGCGGGCCGGCGACATTGTGAAGGGCATGCTGGAACACGCCCACGCCGACAAAGGCCAGCGCCAGCCCCTGGACCTTAACAAAGCCGTGGAAGAATATCTACGCCTGGCCTGCCATAACCTGCAAGCCAAAAACCATGATTTTATCCTAGCCCACACCCTGGACCTGGACCCCCGCCTGGGGCTGCTGTCGCTGGTGCCGCAGGAGATAGGGCGGGTGCTGCTCAACCTGTTTGCCAACGCCGGGTATGCCGTGCGGCAAAAGGCAGCCCGGCTGGGCCCAGCCTACGTGCCCGAGGTGCGGGTGAGCACCGCACGCCAGGGCCAGCAGGTAGTGCTGCGGGTGCGCGACAACGGCACCGGCATTCCGGCGGCGGTTATCCAGAAGATATTTGACCCCTTCTTTACTACTAAGCCACCCGGCGAAGGCACCGGGCTGGGGCTATGGTTTAGCTACGATATTATTACCAAAAGCTACGGTGGCACCCTTACCGTGGCCACTCAGGAGGGTGAGTACACCGAATTTACAGTGACGCTGCCCGCCGCGATCAGCCCGGCTGGAACCGTGGAGGCGCCGACGCCGGCTACGGGCTGGCTAGCCGCCGTGAGCCAAGACTAGACCCGGCTGCTATTGCAGCGCTTTCTCGACCTGGTAGAGCTGTGGAATGTCGTGGTAGTGATACTTGGCTACCACGGTGCCATTGTGCAGCACCACTAGGCCGGGGTTGGAGCGCACCACAGACTTGAGCACCGTGGCATCGGCAAAGTAGAAGGGGGTAGCTAGGTTCACATCGTGCCGAAACGAGTCGAACTTGCCCGCGCTGGTGCTCGTGATGGTGAACACCTCGATATGCTTGCGCGACTTAGCGGCCTCGGCAAACAGCTTGTTGAACTCGGGGAAGCGCTCGCGGTCGGCCTTGTTGGTATTTTGAACGATCAGAATCAACTTATTGCCGACGAACAACTGCTTGGTCACGTCGTTGCCCTCGGGGTCGCTGATGACAAAATCGGTGATGAGCGGCTTCGACTTCTCAGGGTTGAGCACTGTCATCGACTGGTACTTCCAGGTCGAATCGGTCGGAAACTCATTGGCCGTCATCGTCTGCCCGTTGCGCGTGAAAGTGTACTGGTAGCGCGGCGCCTCGGCCGGCTTCATCAGCGCCGGAATATTGTTGCCCACCTTATAGGGCAGGAAATCGAAGTACGGCATGTGCCCCAGCGCCCGCACGCCAATGCCGATGGCCAGGGCACTGGCAAACGTCATGGCCATGAGCCCAGTCATGCCCCGCACATAGGTGCGCCGCAAGTGCTTGAGGTTGAAAAACACTACCCCCCACAGCGCCAGCAACAACAGGTCTTTAGCAAACGAGGTCCAGGGCGTGAGCTTGATAAAGTCGCCAAAGCAGCCGCAGTCCGTCACCTTGTTGAAGGCGGCCGAGTAAAACGTGAGAAAGGTGAAAAACACGAGCAGCGCCAGCAGTGCGAGCAGCGTTTGGCGCAAAAACCAGCGCAGCAGTAGCGCCACGCCCAGTATCACTTCGAGCGAGCTCAAGGCCACGCTCAAAAAGCGGCTGGCGCTGTGCAGCGGGTCGAAAAGCCAGCTCAGGGCCGGCACATCGGCAGCAAACACCTCAAAGTATTCTTCGAGCTTGTAGGCCGTGCCCACCGGGTCGTTGAGCTTGATGAGGCCCGAAAAAATAAACAGGATGCCCAGCAGCGCCCAGCACAGGCGGGTAACTTGGCGCATCGGTTGGGGCAGATAAATCTTCATAGGGGAGACGGCAAAGGTCGGAGGGCCGGGGCCAGCGCTACTACGCAGCGGCGGCCGGCGCGGCGGCTTCTTCGCGCAAAATGAGCGCAAACACCGCATAGTTCAGCATATCGCGGTAGCCACCCTCCACGCTCTCGCTCACCAGGGCCACGCCGCCCAGGTTTTCGAGCTGCTTGATACGGTGCAATTTCATGAGAATGAGGTCCGTAATGCTGCTCACGCGCATCTGGCGCCAGGCCTCGCCGTAGTCGTGGTTTTTGGCCAGCAGCAGGTCGCGGTTTACGGCATTTTCGCGGTCGTAGGCGGCGGCCACTTCGTCGGTGGGCAAGTCGAGGGGCGCGCCGGGGGGTAGGCGCAGCTGCATGAGCGCGATGAGGCAGTAGTTGATGATGGCCACAAACTCCTCGTCGATGCCGTCGGCAATTTTCTGGGTACCCGTTTCCTGAATCGTCCGAATGCGGTTGGCCTTGATAAAAATCTGGTCCGTGACGGAGGGTAGGCGCAGGATGCGCCAAGCCGTGCCGTAGTCGTGGGTTTTGGCCAAAAACAGCGCGCGGCAGCGGCTCAAAATAAGGTCGTAGTGCGCAGGAGTTTGCAAGTCGGTAGCGAGAAAAGAAGTAAGAGGGCCGGCAGCGCTCCGCGTCTTCTGCGTAAACCGTTGCGCCCTCCGCGGGAAACAGCGTCAGCGCCAGCCACGCCGAAAACTCCGGCAAGTTCGCCCCCAACGCCGGATATTTAACCTCCTGCTCCCCCCTCCCCGCCCGCCCTACCCCCCTCGCCCGTTGCAAAACTCCCCCGATCCCGCCTTCACCCATTCGCTCAAAAGCCCCCACGGCCGGCTGCTCGACTTGCGCCGGCCCCAGGTGATGGGCATTCTCAACGTCACGCCCGATTCCTTTTATCCTGGCTCGCGCCTGGGCCCGGCCGATGAGGCGGCCCTGCTGCACCGCGCCGAGGCCATGCTGGCCGCCGGCGCGGCGGCCCTCGATGTGGGCGGCTACAGCTCGCGGCCGGGTGCCGATGACATCAGCCCCGACGAGGAAAAGCGCCGCCTGCTGCCCGCGCTGGTTGCCCTGCGCCGCGAGTTTCCGCAGGCATTTATTTCGGCCGATACCTTCCGGGCCAGCGTGGCCGCCGAGGCCGTGGCCGCCGGCGCCGACCTCCTCAACGACATCGGGGGCGGCACCCTCGACGCCGACATGCTGCCTACCGTGGCCCGCCTGCGGGTGCCCTACTGCCTCATGCACCTAAAGGGCACGCCCCAAACCATGCGCAGCCTGGCCCACTACGAGCACGACTTGGTGCTCACTATCATGCGCTTCTTTCGCGACCAGCTGACCGCCCTGCGCCACGCCAACGATGGCCAGCCGCTGCCCGACGTGCTGCTCGACCCCGGCTTCGGCTTTGCCAAAACGCCAGCCCACAACCACGAGCTGCTGCGCCGCCTGCCCGAGCTGGCGCCCCTGGGCCACGGCCTGCTGGTGGGACTCTCGCGCAAGGCCATGGTATACAAGCCGTTGGGCCTGGGGCCCGAGGCGGCCCTCAACGGCACTACGGCCCTACACGTGCTAGCCTTGCAGGGCGGCGCGCGCCTGCTGCGCGTGCACGACGTGGCTGAAGCCCGCCAAACGATAGACCTGCTCCTTAGGGCTTAGCCGGTGGCGCCAGGTGCTGGTTTTTGCTATTCGATTATTGGGGTAGCGGATGCAGTATGACGTTCTTTGTAAACCCAAGCTTCACCAATCAAGCCCCCGGCTCCACTAGCTAAGCACCTCCAACCCGGCACCAAGCATCCCAAGCCCTTGTCGCTCCCCTACCCCTTTTATTTCTTGCACCTCGGGCTGGCCGATGTGGCCGATGTGCTGCTCGTGACCTGGCTACTGTATCAGCTCTATAAGCTGCTGCGGGGCTCGGTGGCCCTCAACGTAGCGCTCGGGTTGTTGAGCTTGTACCTGGTGTACTTGGTGGTGAATGCGTTGGGCCTGGGGTTATTGTCAGCTATCCTGGGCGAGTTTATGAGTGTGGGCGTGCTAGCCAGCATCATTTTGTTTCAGCAGGAAATCCGGCGGTTTTTGCTGAGCGTGGGCAAAGTGGCCATGGAAAGCGGCGGCCCGCTAGGCTGGTGGCGGCGGCCCGACCGCGCCACCAGTGCCACGCCCAGCATCGTGCACTTTGTGGAGGCCGCCAAAAGCCTGGCGGGCAAAGAAACCGGCGCGCTCATCTGCTTTAGCCTTACCTCTGACCTGAGCTCCTACGCCGAATCGGGCGACCGCCTAGACGCCGAGCCCAGCAAGCGCCTACTACTGGCCATTTTCAACAAAACCTCGCCCCTGCACGATGGGGCCGTGATAGTAGCCCAAGGCCGCCTCGTGGCCGCTCGCTGCATTTTGCCCGTGAGCCAAAACCCCGAGGTGCCTGCCGCGCTGGGTTTGCGCCACCGTGCCGCCCTGGGCCTGACCGAGGCCACCGATGCCGTAGTGCTGGTGGTGAGCGAAGAAACTGGCCAGATGAGCTTAGTGCGCCACGGCGAAATCTACCGTGGCTTGGCGGCCCCCGAGCTCAAGGCTCGCCTGCAAGAATGGCTGTTGGCCAGCCCCGGAGCTAAGGCTACTAACTAGGCAGCCAGTAAGTTGGGGCCGGGTGGCCGCCGCTCGGGCAATAAGAAATCAGGACCTTGGTACTCGTCGGCCGGTAGCAGGTGCAAGTCCTCGGCCTCGCTAGTTTGTAGCTCCTGCGCCAGCTCGGGCGGCAGGCCGCACCAATAGAGCGTCGAGCCCAGGCGCCGGGCGTAAGCAGCGGCCCGCAGCACGGTGTGCTGCCCTAGGTGCGTGAGGGAGTGCAGCTGCTGGCAATCGACCCACGCCTGCACAGGCCGGCTCTCCAGTAGTTGCTCCACGGCCTGCAGCAGGTGCACCGAATCGACGGGGGTCGAGCAGCCTCCTCGTACACTCATACCTACGTTGCGCTGGTAGCTGCCCAAGTGAATGGTCAGCGGGCCCATAGGTAAAATCAGCAGGAAAAACGCGTTGCTCATGGACCGTGGGGTTGGAACCGCACCACAAAGGTAAAACTGCTTTCTTATAAGTTGGGTGAACAAAATACTGGTTTACAGTAAGTAATTATACCTGTTTTATGGCCGGCACCAGTAGCAGTTGGGCACCTTGCTGCGCCTAGGAAAGGCCGTGATGGCCAGGCAGTGTATGAGCTGGCAAA
>Ga0160428_1000150_pt1 | contig 88645 bp, 95 predicted proteins | sample SolpanmetagenomM_FD_108198 | JGI IMG/M metagenome (GOLD analysis project Ga0160428, IMG submission 108198) | Solar panel surface microbial communities from Lawrence Berkeley National Laboratory, California, USA - M | ecosystem: Engineered > Built environment > Solar panel > Unclassified ...
ACTGAAATTCGCATGTGGTCACCCACCATACTACTACGCAGTCGATCTGTGGCTTAAATAGGGCAGAGCGAACGGGATGCCTTGTTCTCCACAGTCTATGGCCGTATGTGCTAAAAGAAAAAGATTATCGGAATATAATGCATACATCTTTGGATATTGTTCAATGTATGATGTCCTGGACCATACTCGCTCCTGCCATACTTGGTGCTGCCCGACCTGATTCCGCCATACTTACTCCTGCGTACGTCTAGTCCTCGTCTCACTACAAGGGAGAAAATTGTACAGTTGCTATTCACTACAAGAACCGTACCACTCTGTTTATCACTAACGTAGGGTTGTTGTGAGAACTGTCAATGTGTTTGTGTGCCTAGTGATGTACCGATACTACAACCAAAGATCTAAGGCGGGACTATCCTGACGGAAGTTCCACACATTACCTTATTCTTCTTCAGCTGTATTGACGCCCGTGTGGGAAGGAATAGGCAGCTGTCACATTTTGCGAGGAAATTTGGAGATAATCTATCGAGCTCGATGAATGATGAAGTGGCTATTTTGAGCAGTTATCAATTGAGAGGGGATGATAGAGGAGTAGAATTGTAGCCAGAGACTGATGGTCATCCTCGATAATATGAAAGACTTAGTTACAGGCAGTAGTGCCATCAGTTCAGCAATGCTCAAAATCGCACCTAGTCACGCTCGCTCACTATCAGAAGACTATGCTGAAAGCTCTTGGAGTCTCCATCACAGCACATCGTCTCGGAAGTCATAGAGAGCGTCTGGTTTTTCACGAGATGCTAGCGATTAGCGATCGTGTAAGTTCTGAAGATCACTACGTAGTCAACACAGTCCTGAAACCATCGAACGCGCAATGCCTATCACAGGACTGTTTCCGGTCGTGCAATGCCTTATCATAATTATAGATTGTCCTTCAACATGGATTCATGGTTGATTGTCACAAGATATGAAACCTTGAACCAGGAAGTGCAGACGCGCAATCATATCGGTGTCGTCGCTTCCGCTATCATTCGCAGGTCACAAGAGCATGCTACGATCCTCTTCGAACCACGCAACACGAATACACATCGATCGCGACGAGCGCGTCTTTTGAGTTCGTCACTGGTCACAAGAGCGCGAATCTTTCAAGCAGGAAGTGCTACGCTACGCGAATTGCGCAATGTCGGTATGGTCGCTCCGGCACAGGTCACAAGAACAATTCACCAAACACTCTCAACCAGGCAGCATAGTCGATGTTAGCAACCCGCTAGCCAGGCATTCTTGCGCAATAATCGTCGGTGTGGTCGCCCCGGCATGGTCACAAGAACACTCTCGACCAGGCAGCATACGAATGCGCATCTTCTCCATCGTCGTTGCTAGTCACGTTAACAGCAACCTTTTACGCAGGCAGACTTGCGCAATAACATCGGTGTGGTCGCTCCGTCGTATATGAGTGGTCATGAACCAGACAGAATAGCGTGGCCATCTGTTCATCATCTTCACTCATAATCAGGGCACACGTATAATCTCTAACCAGGCAAATGTTCTCTTCGTCATATATCATAACTCACTTGACGTAGCCTAGAACACCAATCACACCATCTAGGCCTAAGCCTCCTCTCAAACCGTCCCCCTTACGCCTCCCGCACGACGCAACACGAACCCTTCACCGCCATCCTGCCCTATCCATACGCCACCCTCTCCGTTGCATGTATAATCTGCGACGCCCCCTGGGTCAGTTTCACTAAAACCACCCCACTAGGTTAAAATGTCGCAGTTACGGAGGCCGACAACGTTGAAGTGGCGAATACGGAGACGTTTGCGCGTCGTGGAAGCGGTGTTTTGATTGGCGACACGAAGATGTGCGCTTGGCTTATTCTGGAAGGTTGCTGGATGGGGAAGGAAAGAGTTTGAAGCAAAGAAAGGATGTGAAGGTCGCGGAAGGAAAGAAGAGGCTCTTCGGATGGTGCCTGCGAAAGCAAAAGGCCCCTGAATAATCTTATTTTGTTTCATGCTGTATGTACTTCAGTGCCGTGAGCTACCAGGTATCTAAAGCAATTGGAGAGAAACCACGACTTGTATGACTTCTGAACGACCGTCAGATAAAATGCCACGTCCCTCACATCTCCCCTCTGTCTTCAAAAACCCTTCTCTCGTCATTCTAATTGGTCATCTTACACTCAAGCCACCATCAAGCCACAACATCCACACCCACACTTCCACAACCGACATCCGACACACCACGGAAGCACAAAAAGCTAATTAGCCAGGGAGCACACTAGCTTACCCTTGTCGCAAACTCGACCACGGGGACTACTTTGAAACGAAAAGGCGGCCACGACCCATCGCTCCCGTGCGCCACGCGTGTTTCAGAAACAAAGGTAAAGTAAGGAGAGATAGGACAAGGACGGGGTAGAAAGGTTTGAGAATGTGTAGTAAAGGGCAACGAGTGAGCTTAAACATGTTGTAGTTGGCTTTGAGTGCTTTGGGAATATGCTGATGGAGATGCTTGCTTTGTGTAATGTAAGACTCAGCTTCTCAGCTTTCGGTTGCTACATTATAACTTAGGGGTACGAGCTTTGACACCGCCTTTGTGCTTTCCATACTTGTGGCTTGATCTCATTATTCAGTACATACGAAAATGCCAAGTCCCCCAATAAACTCAAGAGAACGAGGCAGTGCTCGTCGACAAGACAAGAGTTCACATACTTGGCTTAGCAGTTCATACTTACTCTTCCACTTACACCCAAGAACCCAAAGACCCAAAGCCCAAAAACACCTTCATCGCCAAGATTCAGCCAAAAAGCCAAAGAGGGAAAACAACCCAAGACACGGCACGAGCGGCCCAGCCGAGTATTCAGCCAAAAATTGCGAAATAGCTTCCGGACAACTGCCAGCCAGTCCCGTCAGCCATCCGCTCCCTGGGAAGGTAGAAAGTTAAGAGGGGAAGCGGGGTACAGAGAGAGGCCACGCGCTCGTTGCTCTTGGCGAAAGCTGAGACAGAGACATGATGAGATGAGATTGGGCTGAGATCTATGATGGGCTGATGGGCTTGGATTCAGAAGGAGTGTACGTAGGAATGCATGGCTGAGTGTAGGCAACCTAAGCTATCATGCTGCTGAGGCTGCGGCAGCACCAACACCGAGAAGAGAATGAGGGTAAGCGTCGCGTCTTCACACAGGCTGAAAGCAAAAAAGCACAGAGTCAGACGTGTAAGCAAGTAAGCAAGTAAGAACGTGGCTCAAGTGCAGAACAGGTATCAACTTTGAAAGTGTCTTCATTGGTTGAAAGCAGAGCATGCACAATGCAAGTGTGCTCGACGATAGTAAGCTAAAAGGTAGCTTCGCATATAATGCAATATGCAATATGCAGTGATAGTAACCTCCCCAAATGCCCGTCCCGTCCCATTGATGCCATTCTATGCCGCGCTCCCAGCCCCAGTAGTCATTTTAGTATTCATGCAAAGCGTAATTTCAATGTGTGGTATCGTATAAGTGTAGTAGTGGAAAGGCCTGCTCGACCAAGCCTTGGTGATATTGCGCAGCAGTATCATCAAGCATCATCATCATCATCGGCAGTAGCTGTTGCCATGATCTCGTGGTGATGTTGCATCGACCACGATGTGGGACGTAAGATCATAGGCAACATTTAAGACGTCCCGAGAAGATGGGACGGCGATGTATTCCAGATGGTAGAATGTGCATCATGTCATCCAAGAGAATCGTGCTTGAGTATGAGCCATGGCATGCCAATGCCGAAGCGAAAGTACAAAGTACTTGAGAAGTACAAAGGTACTCTGATAAAAGCGGTCGGAGAAAGTGGACGCGAGGATGATCAGACCGCGTGGGAGAATAGCCAGATTCTGCGTAGGTGTTTTTTCTGGGTTGCTTGTATTTTGAATGTTTCAGCGGTGTGTATGGCAGTCTTTCAGGCAGATGTCGCAGAATTTGATGGTAGGTTCTGCAGCTTGTAGTTCCTCGTCCTCACCAAAGACGTCGAAGGATTTTGAGCGGTTGCGACGAGGTGGTGGTGGTGCAAGAGATCGTGACTTGCGTGATTTGCTCGGGCTGGATGATGTTGAAGATGATGATGCACTGTAGAGGTCGTTAGGACGGTGTTGATGTATATCGGAGATTTCTAAGGCGTACTTTGTGCTAACAGACTCCATACTTGCGCCAGCGAAAGGAGAGTTTGAGGATGAGACAGGAAAGTACGAGGTTGCTTCATCTTTTTTCGAAGAAATTGGTGTCTCTGGTGTCTGTACTGGTGTTGAGGATATTGTTGATGCAGGAGTGAAGCTGCAGTCGAAGTTGGAAAAGGCAAAGTCATCGACATCGTCTTGAAAGTCGAGGAGGCCCATTTTGAGTAGTTGTGACTAATAGATAGAGTGTGTACAAGAAGCGGTAGTGACAGCTGTTTAATGATACTGCTTTGTAGTGACTGTTGGTGTTTGAAGATTGAGGTGTAGTAGAGTGTTTGTACTTGTAGTAGTTGTTAACGAGTAGCGCAAGAGCAAGGGCCTCTGGATGGTTATATAAGGCGAGACCGACCAGTACGAGGATTAACTATTCGCTGCTTTAGTCGATTGGTTCGCCAAGCTGATACCTGATACCAAACTCGTGCGCCCGTTGTGGCTTCCGCCGTCCCGCAAATTTTCACACCGCCCATGCCGACTTGAGACATGGAAGCTCTTTCTGCGCTAGAACACATTCCTCGCCTGTTTCAGCCAGGCTTACGGGCGCACGTTACTGCACCAACACGACTACGCGAAATTCAAGGAGGACTGAGGTGGCTTACGGTGCATGTTTCACTTACTATCTGCATTCTGACAGGATTACTTTTGTTAGAGAATTACGCATCTTCCTGCTGAGATTTGCGCGACAGAAAGGCCCATTGTTGATCTCCTCCCCTTGGTCGCCTTATCCTGTCATCCTCGTGGTCCTTCTCGGCTGGGCTTGTCGTGCTTGTGTCGTTTTACTGTGACGTCTGCCCATCGTTTGGCAATATGTTGGCAAGTTGGCAACTTTAGACTTGCTGCGCCTGGATGATCATAAGCAGAGCATAACAGACACACGCGTCGCTGAAACATGTTTCGTAATTTGTCTGTCTTTTGCTTTTGCTGATCATGACGAAGGTCGCACTCACCGCGGAGCCTCTGGGGAAAAAAGGCCAAGAGAAAAAGGATGTGGGGCCAGGGAAATCCTCAAACCTCTGCCGACAGAAACATGCCTCGGGAGTATCAGGGCTCCCGTGACCTTCCCGCCAGTCCCTTGCTTAGTGGACGAATGACAGTGTGTGAAACCTGCTTGAACTGCTAGCTCCAGCACCATAGCTTCACTGTACGCTTTACTTGGAGACTCACCAAGCACTCTTACTTGACGCGCCTCCACCTCTCTCTGCACTACACACGCGCACTCCCTCTTGCAGCTCCACCGATTTTCGCAAAACAAGCTCTAAGTTCAAGCTTGACAACATGCTGCATGAAAATTGGCAGGTTTAGTGATCTTGGGCCAGGATGAGGCGGGGTAATTGTCACGCTACTGCACGCCGCTCGAGCAAACTTCACACAGTCCCACGTCAAGCGGATTTTCCAACTGGCATCGCGGCCATCGTTATCTTACCACTGGCTGATGTGTTTCAGGGTGAAACGCAGATCAAAGTTTGAGAGGTCACAAGGTTGACACGTCAGAAGGCTAGACCAAGCCCCAGCAAGGATGATCCAACACGCGTCGGTCGTGAACACCTGCCTGCCTGCTGGTCCGATAACAATAATCCACAAGGTTGGAGAAAAATGCCACGTATAAGCATCCTGAGGATTTTACAAGCACATCTTCATCACCAGATTCTCCAGAGGCTACGTCGCGATCAGCACTAATGGAAAAGTGTCTCAGGAGGCTGGGGACAGAGCTCCTTCTTCCTGCATAGATAGGAAGGTCCTTAGCTTTGCAAAGCCTCCTTGGTCGCAAGCTCAGATCGAAAGCAGGAGGCAGCGCGACAACACATACTGCCTACGTAAGTGCCCGTCTCCCGGACGCTACGTCGTGATCAACTAATCTTTTTCGCCAAGCTGTGCAATATGGATCAGAAATCGATCGATAATTTTGATGTCAGGAGCACAATATCGCATTACCTTGCGAAAGCCCATCTCCTATCTTCTTGACAAATGTTGTCAGCTTCTATGCTAAATACTCACGAGAAGAACAAAAGAAACATGTTGTTGCTTACTAACATATGCCCCTCTCGCACGCAATAAACTCCTCGATGTCGTGATCATGCCACATGCGGCTCTTCACGAGGAAGGTAACCTGAAAGTCTTACCCCTCAGGACGCTATACTGCACGCGGTCATGCTATAGGCTGTACAGACGTGACCACCATGGCCGATGTTGCTTGCCAATGCGCCAATGTGCATATTCGTGCTTCAACCTCAACCTGTAGTGCTTGCGACATCCTCAACCATGCTTGCGACATCACTTCGTACGGGCACATAAAAACTACTGTTATCACGTCTCGTGGATGATGAAGAAACTTCAAGCCTAGTGTCAGTCCATGATGGCTCCTCTTTCGAACCCGCTTGCCAATGAAAAAGACATTGCAGCCACGTCGTCCGAAGACATAATCTCCCCAACGTCCTCTGTTAAATCTGCCGACCTCGATGAGGCCTACCTACTGTACAAACAGGCTGAGCAAGATGCACACGAGCTTGATCCTTTGGAGGCGAAGCGGGTTTTGCGCAAGATTGATCGTCGAATCGTGCCAATACTTTTTCTGATATATTGGCTCCAATATCTTGACAAAAACGGAATCAACTATGCTAGTGCCTATGGGTTGCAAACTGATCTCAAGCTAGTCGGCGATAATTTCAGCTGGTTGGGATCGATATTTTATTTTGGTATGTCAAGACTAGTTGATGTTGATGGATCCCGAGAGAATAAAGGTGAAAGTAAGCCTTGTTAACAACGCTATAGGCTACCTCGTCGCCCAATATCCGGCCGGATACTTGCTCCAACGACTACCTATAGCAAAGTTTCTGGGTTGCACCACCATACTATGGGGAGTGATTGTCATTACTACGCCTGCTTGCCGCAACTTCTCAGGTATAGCTGCGAATAGATTCCTCCTCGGCTTTGTAGAATCTGCGGTCAATCCAGGCTTCATCCTAATCATGAGCATGTAAGTCACTTTCACATCCTGCCATACTCAAAAAAGCTCATTGTGTTAGGTGGTACACATCCTTCGAACAGCCGCTCCGCCTAGAAGCTTACTACTGCACCAACGGTCTCGCAACCATGTTCGGTGGCCTCATTGGCTATGCTGTCGGTCACATCAATGGCGGACTCAAACGCTGGATGTATGTCTTCATCGTCTTTGGGTGTCTTAGCATAGCTACTGGTATCCTTACGCTTATTGTCTTACCGGATTCGCCAACCAAGGCAAAGTTTTTGAAAGAGGACGAACGGATCATCGCCGTCGAGCGTATTGCGGGTAACAGGATGGGTGTCAAGAACCACCACTTCAAGAAGGATCAGGTGTGGCAGACATTCAGGGATCCCAAGACGTGGATGCTGTTTATTATGGCAACAGGAGCGCAAGTTCCAAATACTGCGATCACTCAGTTTACGTCCATCATTATAGGAAGCTTTGGGTTCAATACCTTAGGGTGAGTGCTATCCACATCTGCAAGGCCTGCCATCAACAATACTGACTAATCTACATAGATCACAATACCTCCAGATCCCCGGTGGCGCCGTCCAATTCCTCAGTCTTCTCGCTGGCGGCATAATCTGCTCACGCTACCCCAACGTCCGCTGCATCACCATGATCGTAGCCAACACCCTCTGCATTATCGGCGCCGCCATGCTTGTCGGTCTTCCCAGCTCCGCCAAATGGGGCAGATTAGTCGGCTTATGGTTATGCTTCTTCCAAGGTCTTGGCTTCTCGATGAGCCTGACAATGGTCAGTTCTAACGTGGCTGGATACACCAAGAAACAACTCACGGCTGCTATTCTATTCACTGGCTATTGTGTCGGCAATATCATCGGTCCACAGACGTTCAAAGCGAAGGAAAAGCCGGGATACCATTCAGCTTATATTGCTATGCTCGTGGGTTACACAGTGAAGCTTGGCGCTGTCTGTGTGCTCTACTTGTATATGTGGAATGAGAACAGAAGGAGGGATAGGAAAGCTGCTGCGAGGGCGGCGGCGCATGAGCATGGAGACGGGGATACCGCAATGGATGAGCAGAAAGAGCAGGCGAGGAAAAAACAAGGCATTGAGCTGGGTATGCTTGACAGAACGGTAAGTCGTTTCTTGCAGTCCATTGACATTGCAGTATTGACTCTGACCCTCTTCACAGGAACTGGAAAACGAAGAATTTAGATACACACTCTGATGCACATTCTCCACCCCATGTGGCATAAGTCGCACAACGAATAGTGTTGGTGAGGATAATACTGTAGCACAATTTCGAACTCACTTTATGCTCATACAATCGCCAATCTTTTCGCACACTTCGCCTCGTCGCCTGTTCGCATCTTCGCACCGTAAACATGAACAGGCATTCTTGGTAGTAATCACGCTTCGCTCCTTCGCCTCTTCGTCTTTGCGCACTCTTGACTCTCTCCCCTCCTCGCCTATTCGCCTCTTCGCCTCTCACGTGGTGCACACGTTCTCCATTTTGGCACGCGTTCACAATACTGGCGAACTTCAATACATCCTCTTCTGGCACGTACATTTATCCATGTCATGCACATCAGCTTATAGTGTATTATGTACAGCGGCTCTCCGTCCGGAATCCAACTGAAATATTTGTGTGTATTTGTGTGAACGTTGCAGCTTTGCGGGGTACAGTAGATTGACGACTCAGCTTGGCGTTGTACTCGCTACATCCTTCTTCAGTCAAAAGCTGAGAGAGGTGCAGACGTTGTGCGAATGTTGCTTCTGCATATTCCTTTTCTGACCACACTTTAAAGAAAATACCTGGTATGTTTGTCGCCAAAATGTAACGTGTCTCTAAAGTTACTGAGCTGTGCAAGTCTTGTCCCAGAGTCTTGTCCCACGCGACGACTCTTAATGAGCATCGACGTTTATCCTGAACATCGACGTTCATCTACATCGCCGGCATTACATCCGCTTGCGTGGTGTACTGAAATAGTATCTTGATCGTCAACCTTTGCCACGTGGATTAGTCCAAGCATACATCTACAGCTGAGACTTCTTCTTCCTCTTCGCTTGTGCTTGGAAGCTCGGCAGTAGGTGTCCCACATACTATATATCTTACACATGCTGACGATAGAGACAAGACTGTCCAAGTCTTTCTCTCGGATATGGTGCGCCCGTCGCTGCTGAGTACATCATGCGGTGTGTGCCCAGATTTTGACTGTGGCTATACTACGCTTTCTGTGACGACATCACGAGCTTTTGTCTTGTCACCCCCTTGATGGTAAGCATGTATCACTACCATTGTATACCTGATCAGCTACAAGGAACTTCGACACGAATACCTCCACCCAACACCTTCGATAGATCAGCAGTACTTTATACCGGACCGTCCCGCCTACCGCATCGAAAGATCCCCAGATCTAACCACTACCCGCGCAACGAGGGATCTGTCTGTGCTTTCTTTCACTCAACGTCGAGAGGATGTCTGCGCTTTCAGCTAACGTGCAACGAAAGTTCATCAATGACAACGGAAAAGAGGACGCGAGCTGACTGTCAATCTTTTTTCGTTACGAGTTGTGCTGGCGACTATGTACATCCTCGATTTCTGCTATTGGCATCGTGATAGGCTAAGTATGTCAAATCCAGGCATCCGCCCCCAAAGTCCTCAGTAAGTATGCTTGCTATCAAAGAGCAACTGTTCTCAAGTAACAGATGTCCTAATTTTCCTTGCCTAACGAGAAGTTTCTCACTCGGTCAAAATTGTAGAGTACAAGTTTCTTACTCACCCTTTTTGCTTACTTCTAATACGGTGTCGTCAAATTCCTACTTCCATGGATTGAATAATTCATTAAAAGTGTACATGTATCTGCTCCGATACGACTTGTTGCTGGCAACTATGTACGTTCTCGCGCATCGTGGTGAGCGAAGTATAGGAGTCTTAGGCGAACTTAGGGCGAATGAGGTGCTATACTAATTGAAGTTCGTATCAAGTATACTTACTATCAAACAGCATTATTACATATTCAGCAAGCTGTTCCAACTTATTATAGATGTACTGGTTTTTGCCCCGGCGAGAAGTGTTTCACTCGGTAAGGAGTGCCAGTTTATTCCTAACCAATTTTTTTCTTTCTTTCACCTTACACTAGTGATTCAATAGGCAGATACATGCATCTCCGCCAATATCTTAGATAGACACGCTCGATTATAATACTTTTCTCTACTAACACAACTTCTCCACCACCTACATCCCTTAACCTCCTCCCCCTCCTTAAGTACACCGCTCTACTTCCTGTATTTAACGTCGTACTAACACTCCTTCTAAACGCGCAAACTGTCGTTACCAGGAAGGTATTGGAGTAAAAGGTTATCTTTTCGTGTATAACAGCTGCGTGCTCAATCAAGCGAGGGATTCACTCACTTAAGCACCGTAGTACGTTCACTCGAGCATTGACGGAGGTCTGAAGAGAAGGTATCGAGGATTTAGAGCAATTCGCGTAGCAAGCTAAGACGGAAGGAAGAAGTGATCGAAGGGAGCTTTTTCCTGATTGTTTCGCGTTGTTTCGAGCAAAATCAGTGTACTTAAGCTTTTTTGGAGACGACTATATGCACAAGATCTGTTCATTTTTAGGACAGAAAGACGAAGAGAGTATGCTTATGATTGTGATTGTCGACTTCAGATTTGGTGGCGTTGTTGCTAGTAGTACCACTACACTACACTATCTGGAAGTTGAAACTTGCTGTTGAGGAGAGTGCCATCCATCATAATATGATTCTTGATATTGTGTTCTCTTCTTTTGGCGCGGACATCTGTCTACCGCACCTTCCCCTTCATCAAAACACACACCCTCCGCTCGCCTCTTCCCGTGCCTTATTCCTCCCTCCCTCTTAACTCTGCCAACACCCTCCCTCTCAACTCTGGCCACACCCGCGCCCCTACCTCCCCATCTCCCTTGACCCTGCCTCCCTTACTCCTCCGCCCACGCCTCACCCCTCTTTACCCTCTCACAAAGCCCCTGCAACACCCCGGCCCCATACTCAAAATCTCCTAACTCCAAATACACCTGCGCACTCAACCTAACCCACCACTCATTTGCATAAAACACCAAAGCCATGAAAGTGTCATGTTCTTGTACCATTTTGAGGGTCAGCCAGTCGCGGACGAGGATGGCGAGGTGTGCTTCTGTCATTGCCGCACTTGATTCAGAAAAACCATTACCACCTCGCTTGTTCTTCAGTGTGAGCAGTTCCCTCACATCAAGCGGTAACGCCACATTAGCGAAACAGCATCCCCCACCATCATTCCCCCCCAACGTCTTGGTCCCCAAAATTTCCGCCACCCTCTCACCACCTTGTTTCGCTAGAGTGTGACAATACGCCAAGATCTTCGCTTCGCCTCCAATTTTCTCGCGATACGCTATTGCTTCCGGAATGCAGAGGTAGGGACTGGCGTCGGCTGTTCCGACGAAGGTGAAGTTTGTGGTGAAGGCGGACAAGTGGTTTGGTGCTGGAGGGAGGGGGTTGATGACTTCTAATACTTTTGCATCTTCGTTAGAGGCGGAGAGTTGAGGGGAGGGGTTGGGGGTGAAGCCGTGACTGGTGGGGAGCGTGGAGCGGATTAGGTGTTGGTTGCGCAGGGGGACGTAGAGGAGGGCGCAGCCGCGGGGGACGTAGAGCCATCTGGATACATGTAGTTAGTATGGGTTGACATTTGAAGAGGTGTTTATGTTTCTGGGGAAGGGGATTGAGGATGATGGATGTGTATGTACGCGAGTGGTGGAGAGTGGACAATCTGCAGTACACAGTGTACAACGGTGCAAGTTCAAGGAATATGAAGGGAGCGTATCCCAACACCAGCACAACTCGCTCAAAACCAAGAAACCAAAAGAAAAGAAGAAAAAGAAAAAGAAGAAAAAAAAACACTTACTTATGACAATTACTCACAAAAAAATCCGGATCCAACCCTCGCAAATCAAGCTCAATATGTCCCACAGCATGCGCCGCATCAACACAGCTCAGAATGCCCAACTCCGTACATCTTCTCGTCACTCGCTCAAACGGAAACCTGACACCAGGTAGTGCCGTAATCGTATCAAACAATGCCACTTTCACCCTCCTCTTCCCTCCTTCTCCCTCTTTTACCTCTTTGACTTTCTCCTCAAACAAGCGCAAAATCTCATCATCACCCATTGGATACGCCAACTCCACAACCACACTCTCCACCTTCGTCGTCTCCGTCAAATAAGCCACAGTCTTCTCACACGCACCATACACTGTCGCAAAGTACAAGATCACATCGCCTTCTTCATACACCAAATTGCGTAAAACGGTATTGATGCCTGTAGTGGCGTTGTTCACGAGAACGATTGTTTCGGGGGGTGCGTTGACTAGTTTTGCGACTGCGGCGCGGGAGGTGGCGAGGTGGGCGGGGTAGTCGTAGCGGATGAATTGGTCGGGGCGGGCTTCGGATGCGTCCTGGAAGGAGCGCAGGACGGTGCGGATGCGGGAGGGGTAGGTGCCGAAGGAGCCTGTGAGGGGGTGTTAGATATCTTATACTAGGCTGCAAGACCTTCTGACTATTGAGCTGTGTAGCTCGAACCATCGATGAAACAGTTGCAGAAGTAGTATTCCAGTCTAGCATAATACTGGTGATGCAAGACCTTTTGTAAGGAAGAGAGAGGGTGGAAACTTGCGAGCTTGCATGGAAAAAGGAATGTTGGATATCATCGTCAGATTGTTCATCTGGAAGAGGGCGACATTGTAGCACCACCCAATTGCCTGATGGAAGCAAGCAATAACGATAGAACTTACCATGATTCAAATTGACATAGTCTTTGTCGAACAGAAAATCCTGTCTTAAGTGTCTTCCAAACTTTGGTGCACTCATTCCAATGACGTTTAGTGTTCGTAGACTTTTTCCTCTTCTCCTCTTCTTTTGTGTCTTTGCTCGCTTCTTCCTCTCTTTCTCCTTGTTTTACGTCGTCTATGCTCTCTTTCTTTTCCTCTGTTGTTCTCTATGTTATTCTTCGGAGATGATTCACAGCAAATACCTCAAGCCAAGATCAAGATGGGCCAGCGATATGAACGAAAAGCAGTTGATGTGGATGAGACGGATAAGAAGGAAAAGAACACCTTTATAAATCTTTGCCTAAGATTCAATGTGACTCCTTCCTAGCCCGGATTGTATTTGTAATGTGATATTGCTTCGCTGTCAATGTTGTTCGCCGGAATGTCATTGAGAGTCATTGGCTTGGCGGTGAGATGGAAGTGCGGCAGTATAGAGTGCCCTCGGGATACATTAGGAATGTCACTTGAAGTACAGGCAAACACAATGAGAATATGCTAAGCAGATTGAGTCAAGCAGTCAATTCAGTGGTGAAACTACTATATAAAAACTTATATGACTTGACCCGTCATAATTCCAATCATTATTACTTATATTTTAGCCCAAACATATCTACAAAAGAACAACTGCAGCCACAACAGCTCCAATAATGGCACCCCCTGCAACGACCTCATGCCCAGACGCAGCGTTGGGTCTAACACTCGTACCAGCACTCGCAGCAGCAGACGTAGCAGACGCAGCACCAGCAGTTACACTAGCGACCACACCGCTCGAAGCAGTAGCCGCAGCCTCGACATCCTTAACCATGATACCGTAACTCGTCGAAACAGCCTTCTGTCCATTGCTCGCCGTCGTCGTGATCATAGCAGTCGCAGTAGTCGTAGCAGAACATCCCGCCCAGCTAGTCCACGGTGCGTTTGTGCCCCAAGGTCCAGAAGTCCATCCAGACCATGTAGGCGCAGGACAGGCACCACTGCCAGTAGCAGAAGCAAAGTTCCACCAGTTAGTCCAGGGACCAGAAGCCCAAGCGGGTGTGGAGCCTGAAGGCCATGAGCTGTAGGTTGATGGCCAGGAGTAAGTGCTCCATCCAGACCATTGCGATCCCCATGCTGAAGGAACAGAGAAGCCATTGCCGAAAGGACCGTGACCACTACCCCAGCCGCCCGCACCCCATGCGCCGTTGCCGTTGGGACCGTACGGACCTGACATTGCGGGCGCGGATGTGATGGTTGTGAGGGTGCTGCCTGCAGCATTTGTGGTTGTGACTGTTACGGGTGTGGTTGTGGTGGCTGCGTAAGGGTTTCCGTTTTGACCACCCCAACCGCCAAAGCCGCCCCAAGGGTTGCCATTGCCAGAGGCTGAGTTCCAGGTGTAAGCGCTGCCTCCACTGCTGTAGGTGGAAGGGAAGTTTGAGCCGCCTGAAGTTGCGGAGAAGGAGGCTTCAGGAGCGGCGGTGACGGGGTGACCGGCGTTGGCGCAAAGCTGTGCGATGATCTGGTAGATGGCTGCAATAAAGAGTAGAGGTCAGGTATGCGCCAAATAGAGAATGTAGTGTATGATCTCTACCAAGAGAAAGGGAAAAGAACTAACCTGTCTTGTCAGAGGCACTGCAAGAAGAGCTGGCAATACAAGAGTTGATGTTGTCGATTGAAGCAGCGTCTGTGCATTGGCCACGGAAGACGTTCTGGGCGTCAGAAGAGGATACGCAGCTGTTCTGCACTACATGTTAGATATGCGCTCGCTACAAGCAAGAGAGCTTCTACGACTTACGATGCAAGAAGGATATTGAGCAGCGACAGTGGCTACGAGGGCAGCAGTGGCCGCGGCGTAGGAGATTTGTGACTTCATGGTGATGGTGTGTGTTGTGAGGTGTAAGGCGAGGAGTAGATGGTCAGGTGTAAGAAATCAAGGTTTGCGCGCCGTGTCAGACACTTATAACACAGCAGCAAGTTTCAGCTTTGGTTGCCACAACCAATGATGAGACAATCGACTTTGTTTGTCAGATGTCGGACAATCGGGCAGTCGGCGGCGAGATCGAGTAAGAGCCAGTAAGAGACAATTGGGCCCTGATCGACGAGACAAGATCTTCAGCTTTAGAGTTGCGATGGGGAACGTGCTTTCAATCAGGTATAAGACACTTATCATAAAGTGACAGACGTCAGAATTGGACTCGTCAAGGCTTTAAGAGCGTGCGCAAGCCTCAAGGCAGTGCTTAGTTAGCGTGGCAGGAGGCAGGAGAGGCTTGAAAGGAAAGGATGGCGGGCAAGCATGACGCATCCTTGGTATAGCCATCTGTGACTGGTCAGATTAGATACAAGCGCGGAGGTGCGGAGCCGACAGGGTTGGCGTGCCACAACCATGTTTCAGATTTGTGTCATAGTAAGAAACTGCCACCTCACATGCATGAGTACGTGGACGTGTTGCGCGTTCAGTGTGCATGGACTTGGCGTTGTTGAAAGTCCTGCATCTCCGTCTCCTTCCTAGCCTTGCTGTGCGTCTCCATCAATCGTATAAACAGTCTAGCCTATTCGTTCTTGCCTATTATCAGCAGTATCATGCTAGACATCTACGCCTGTAAATGTTCCATTCATGCTTCGAGCTTTACACGGCAACTACCATTCAGATAGCGCGCTTGCGCTTATGCTCGGTCCATACAATACCAATACCCAAAGCACAATCGTCAACAAACATCGTGTCGCTGTGTAGAACTCCTAGTCTTACTCTTCGCCCTATGATGTTACTCTATAGATAGTCTTGCCTATGCCTTCCTCCTTCCAGCCTACGTTAATCTCACGTCAAAGCACTCGCAAACCTACTCCGTGCTCTTATCTTCGGGCCATACAACGCCAACACCCAAGGCACGATCGTCAACAAACATCCTACACCCCCCAAAAAGCTACTAGCACCCCCAAAGAACGCACCTCCCTGCCCGCCCACCCCCGGCGTCGCCATAGTGTTAAACATAGCCTTCGTAAACAGCGGAAACGCACCTCCCAACAAATTCCTACAGAAACTCTGTGCCGCAATCGCCGAACTAGCAAACATCCCATACGTATCCGCCAGATAGAGAAAAACAGCCAGATAAATAAAGAAAATGCCCATCGTGGCCATACCCAACGCAATAGCAGGGACAATCCAATGAATACCAGGCTGAGCAGTCCAACCAAAGATGAACAGACCGAGCGGTAATAGAGCAGATTCGTAACAGGCGAACGTGAGCCGGCCTTCTGGACTTGAATTGCGTTTGCTGTGTCGGTTTGCTATTTTCTCCTGAACAATGCTGAGGACAGTGGCAAGGATGGAGGCGACGGAAACGGAAGTGAAGACTGCGCCTTGTTCCTGTAGTGAAAAGTGGTATACTGTACTGAAAGCGTAGGGAATGATGCTGAAAAGCATGTACAGAATCGCCCAACTGAATGAGATCCACAATGAGAAGAAGAAGACGGTTGGGTCGAGTAGGAGCAGGGCGAATGGTCGATAGCAAGAGGTGAAGATCATGATTTTGAGGCTTGCGCGTTCTTCGTCGGCTTTGACTTTCCACCGGATGCGTTGGGTAGTTGGTGTGTTGTTGATAAGCATGTCGAAGCCGTAGTAGCCTTGGTCTTCGCGTTGTTGGTAGTATTTGTTTAGTCTTTTGGCTTTGCGGCTGAGCAGGACGCTGCCACGGGTTTCTTTGAAAACGATTATTATGAGTATGAAAAGAATACCGATTGTGATGGCGTGAACCCAGAAGATCCTGTGTTGTAGATGCATGGTCAGTAAGTATGTTAGATTACTTTCATTAATTGACTTACCATCGCCAATTCGTATTCTCCGCAATAAAACCAGACACCAAAGGGCCTAATCCTGTTCCAAACAATGCAGAACCGGTGAACAGTGTCATTGGGGTGTTTCGGTCCTTCGGCTGATAGATGTCCGCAACAACACCCCCCACAGTACTGCTGAACGTACTACTTGCTGCTCCTTCCAAGAACCGTGCCACCATCAGGCCTGCAAATGTTGGCGTACAAGCCGAAACAATCACAAAAACGAAAAACAGACCGCCAGTAACAAGAAAGAGAGGACGTCGACCATTGATCTCAGATAACGGCGCCAGAATCATAGGCGCAATGGCAAATCCACATGTAAATATGGTAATTCCGAGAGTAGCAACAGGAGCAGAAACATCAAAGTGGGCTTCCAACTGCCCGATGCCAGAAGAATAGCAACCAGCCGCATAAGCGGTAAACAGAGTAGCAACACAAGAAAGGTAGATAATATTTGTTTTGCGCCTTTCCGACCATAAGAATGGGTTCATGAAGGCTGTGAGATCGGGTGGTTCTGGAGGTGATAAGGATGCATCGTTTTCTTTGTGAGGATATAGACTGCTAGGATGTGGTAGCACGGTGTCGAATGTCAGATAGTGGTAGATGATTTCTGATGTCTCGATATCGGTCGAATATGCTAATGTTTGCTGGCTGTCTTTGGGATATGACCGCACTTTGCTTAGTGCTATGGGAGGATCAGATTCTGATGGTTTTGTTTCATCAGAGTCTATTCCGAAGAAGTCTAGTTCATGCTCTGAAGCCATAATCACTGTCCTATCTTAGGTAGTCCAGTTCGTGATAGCCGAGGGTAGTAGTCATATCACAATGAGTAGTTTTACTTCTTTTACTTAATTTACTTAACAACAAAGAAGCACAAGATATGAAGTCTGTCTGGCAAGAGTCATTATTGCAAAAGAAAGACGGAGAAGGAGATCGTGCTGCATATATCTTGGCTGTCATTGTCCCTCAAGTACGAAGTACATACCGGAATTATTCCTCTCGAATGCGGGTGGCGGAGTTGCGATCTCGGAAACTAAGGGGCCAATTTCTCGGTAGATGGCGAGCGTGAAATATTGTTCAATTCAGTTGGGAATGAAGGAGATGATAATATGATTAAGTATATCATGACCACAGGAAGTCTGCTAGCCAGTGTGCTGGTTGTGATATATAATGGCTACATTGCCATCAGTAGTAGTCTTTTTGTTGAATATAGGAAGCGATTTTGATGTAATATAGATTGATTGACTAGCTAATACCGGGTGCGCGACTCGGGTATGAGGTGACGTTGAAACACTATGGTTAGGTCCCGTTTGGGAGTGCCGTTTTGGAACACTTCATGGACATCACCAAATTCAACACGCCCTCTCAAGCAGACCCTGAACCTCGCAAACGACTGTAGGTATGCAAAAAGTAATCAGAAATTAGTAACCTTCTTCCCATTCATCCGTATTGAGGCCTGCCTATTTCCTCAACCTGAGCACGCTCAAGCATAATACTCATGGACGTGATTCTTGCTCTTCCATCTCATAAACCAACAGCATATCGGGAAGAACGCTGTGTTCACACCAGCCCACGCAAACAAGATTCCAAAGTTGACTCCAAGCTTGTGTCTGCTCAAGTCAAAGAGTATGGTCCTGCTTGCTTCCACGATCTGATGCAAAGGCCATGCATAACCCCAGTAGTAAAATATCGGTTCCAGGTCAATGTCGTAGAACGATGTGCTTACGTTAGTTATGACCCAGAAGATAAGCCAGCAAGCAGTCCAGGGTTGTCCTGCTATCACTAGATGGGGGTATTAGTGTATGTGTTTTGAGGAAAAGAAGGCTGATGAACATACTAGCCACGTTCTCGCAAGCTAGACCTAACGCAATCATTCCAACGAAGTTCAACATCCAATACACAGGGAACGTCCCATATCCAAACGCATCCGGGTTGCCTTCTGCCATTATAGTAACCATTGTCTGGCTGGTGACGCTATTTTTATGACCGAAGTTGATTTGGAATGCCAGCGAGATCAGACTATACGCAAGTGACAGCAAGAAGTAGGCGCTAATCGTGGCAGACCATCTCCAGATTATCAATTGGTAGAACTTCAAAGGTGGATGTCCTTCTGGTTTGAGGTATTTCATATGAATTGGTAGGTAGAAGCTGAAGGAGAAGAAGGCGATGATGATGAGGTAAATCAAGCCAACGGTGATAGCGGGAATGGTGGTGTATGGGAAGAAAGGTCGAAGATTGTACATGCTGAAGCCGATTGCTGGAGATATTGCCTGGGGAACTCTTGCCAGATTCGCTAGTAGAGTAGGGTTGTTCTGAGCTTCCTGTAAGATTGTTCGGGCCCAGGTCTCCCCAACCATAGTCGTTGCTTCCGTAAGAAGAGGCGATAGAATAGGATAGATAAAGTCGTACCTAGAACACATTAGCCACATGTCCTCCAAGCTTTCAAAGACTGTCATTCATATTTACCAATTCGTATCATCTCTTGAATCAATAAATATCAGTTGACATGCGCCCAGTGGGTCGTAGGTCGTGTTTCCGTTGTTCGCCGCACTATACAGCATCGAAGTGGCATTGGCGTTAATGATTACTGCAGCCCACGCCTCTTCATTATATATGGCCTGCCTGACGTTCATCGGGTCGTTTTGAAAGTTCGCAGCTGGCACTTCCACAAAGCCGAGATGTGGTCCGCTGTTGGTACTCTCTAACATCGTTTGCACAACTGTAGGGCCGACAATAGGTGTATTCGTGTTGTAAGGTGCCTGTCCGTCAAAGTCTACCACGTAGATGGTGAGATGATAAAGCTTCGACTCAACATGGAAGAGCGTCGCCCAATAAATGGACAAAACACTCAGAATGAAGCACATGAGTATAAGCGTGGTAAGACCCCATTTCCAGAAAGCCTCCATCTTGACATGATGTAATCGATGATCCCAGAACCCAACAGGTGTCTTCATGTCAGACCCATCAGAGTCATCTTCCTGGTTCTCCTCATCGCCACCGCCTTGCTTCTCTTCGTCAGTGGGCTTATTGTTGTCATTGCTGCTGGAACTCGCTTGCTCCCTGTCTTGCTCGGAAGATCTTGGTCGCAGAGTGGCGCTTTCGCTGTCAATCGGGATCGTTGTGACTGGCTTGTCTTGATATTCTGCTAATCGAGTGGCCGTAAAACTTGCCATCTTGCTAAAGAAGACGATGCAATGCACGTAGATGTTTCTTGTTTTTTTTGGCCTGAGAAGGCTCCTAGCCCGATGCCAAGAAGTGATGGTACAGCTCTTGCAGAAGCACGAACTTGGCGATAATGGTCACTCTGTCAACACAGCTAAAAATCACAACTACCGCTGCACAATTGTATCGATATGCGAATCGAGTAAAGGATACAGTAGATGTAGTTTTATCTGATCGCAGAAAAGGCAAATTGTGCCTCAATATCATGACATCACCCCGAAGTTCAACCTTCCGCCAAGCTATATACGACAGCCACCGACGATGAGATTGATCTGTCGGATGCAGCGGCATGAACATGAAAGAGGAGAAAGGATACATCCAACTATGGGGAAATGATATGTGCTCGCTTCTCTATCATGGACACGTTCTCTAGGCTATAATGAAGATGCATATGAACATACATATCATGTCGGACTCGCCCTGTTATTCACAATTCTGGCTTTCCCCTTCACAACCTCCATCTTCTGTATCCTCGACTCCATGAACATCTCTAATACATCCACCAACTCCTCATTCTCGTCTCGCGCACGAATACCATCAGACATGTACTTTCTGTCACTTTCGGTATTATTTGCAGCGTCATGTAAGTCTTCCATAGAGCATGTCCTTGCTACGCCGATTCCTGCTGCGTTTGCGTGGTTCGAGGATGCTTCCGCGTACGCGAGGCCTTTCTCGAGGTCGAGAACGTAGCCTGACTGTCGTGGCTCTGTGAAGGTAAGACGTGAGTTGTCGACGTACGGAAGTCGTGTCCAGTCATCTGCCTGGCTTTCGTTGAGTAAAGATGTAGGTGAATTAAATGCTTGTGACGTTGGCGCTGCGAAAGGTCTGAAAGGTGAACACTCTGGATTGGCAGGGGGCGCTTCTTTGCCAACCTCCATCTGCACTTCCTCGATGATTGAGATACCGCCTCCGTGTGAGTCTTTCCTATCCTTGGCAAGAGTGTTACCTGTTCTCCTAGAAATGTAAATTGAGCCTGTTCGTGAACCAGTACTAGATGGCACTAGTGTACTGGTAGCACCAAAATCGCTCGGTGAAATACTCGTCCGAGAATGGACTTGCGATAGAGCTGCGAGGTCGAACTCTTCTTCCTTTTCATCCTCACGACGACTACTGAACATCGAGTCTGGTGTAGCTCGATGGAGAGTGCTAGCCCCAGAAGCTGTCAGAGACTGAAGTGGTTGTGCTGTGGTCATGAAAGCATGCTTCGAGGGCGACGGTGTGTTGCGGGAGTGGTCATTGCTGAGGTGCATAGAGTGACGTGAAACTCCGAATGAGCTACGCCGATTTGTGCTATCGTGAGAATGAGCACTGGAGCTAAATGTTGTACGTAGGGACTTGAAATATGGCGCAAAGACAGGCCGAATGGTCGGTATACAAGCACACACCTGAGACTAGAGTTTAGTTTGAATCATCCATCAGGACCAAAGACAATACTTACAATTCCAACATCGACCTCTACAGAAGCAGCAACAAACAAAGGATATGACCACCAAGTTTCATCTTGTGTATGTACCTGCGCCAGCCAGATGTAATACGTCCTAACGACACCAGCAAGAGTCACAAAGAACCCCAATGAGAGAAGAACAATAACGCCAATCTGTTCATGTCTTGGCATCTGCAGACGCATGATGAGAGGGATTGGAAGAACGGTGATGAGAGCATCGGCGACAGTGTTGATGATCCCACCAATGTAGAAGAGAATACCTTCATTGATGCATTTAGCGCCTTGGGGTTTCATGACGGTGAATGCAGCTGAAACCGGACTGTAAGTTTAGAAATATTAGCACTTGCTGAATCAAGAGGACAGGTCGGGAGCATAATCTAACAATCCGAAACGCAGAAGCTAGCAACATACCGACAAGAAAAGATCATAGGTAGAAGAAAACCAATCCCCAAAGTCGCGACAAAGACGTGGCTAGCGAAGAGCGCATGACAAAACCACCTCACGCCACTATTGTGCACCAGTCTCGAGTAGAAACATAGTACACTGATGCGAGTGAATGTCGCTGCAAGGATGAAAGCGAGCTTGATGACAATCCCGCAAGCCACAGCTCCTGGATACCAAGCTGGCGGGATATCCCAGACGTGACGGCTGTAACCATATACAGCATTGCCCAGAATGTTGGCGATGGAGAGCGCAAGTGTGCATAACTAGAACGAGAAGTGGCTCCGTCAGCGTAGGCATTGGGACAGTGTAAGCATATGAAGTATCGCAATATTGACAGACAGCATCGAGACTGAATATCAAGCCCGAACTTACTAAAGATAAGCCAATGAAGAAATCATCACAACCAAGCCTCTGCTTCAGCACACCGACTCTCGAATAGTATCGCAAGGAGACAACAGTAACGACGACCACCATGAGAACAGTATTGTAGGCGATGGCACCACCCTTGCGAGACTCCGGGTTGACATAGTTTGGTTTTGGCCAGTATGTTGGAACCGTCACTGAAGAAGCAGACATTGTAACTTCGTATGCCTTGAAATGTTTGGAAAGTGCAAAATCGTTGTTTCCTTTGGAGTTCTCAAGATGGTGCAGCGTCAATTCACAGCTAGCTTCAAGTATGTTTCGCAGTGTAGCTCAATAGTCTGATCTTTAGCACATTGAATGAGAAATATTGACGAAAGCTTGACGATGGAGATACCCAGATAGATCAGCAAATATCACGGTGAGACAAAGGAGGTAGTGATCTATTATGAGAGATCGATAATACAAGGCTAGAGGCTCTGAAGCAAGGGCCTCGAAAAGAAACGTGAGCAGTAAGCATGAAGTGATGGGAAGAAAGGAGTGGGTGCAGTATGCCTACTACGGAGTGTTAAAGTAGAGGGAACAGCAAGGAGAAAAAGAACAGCTACCAATGGCATACCGATGACATGGATGTTCTCAAAAAGAATTAGGGAAAATCTAAGCGAAGAGTGCTGCAACGCGGATCAGCGTGTTATAGCACAGCCCCTTGATATGGCCCTGCCGTCCTATTCTGACTATCATCGCCCCTGGACATGGGATGAGCCTCTTGATCGGGCTATCAGACACTCTCACTTATGCCTCAGACAAAGAAAAGAGATGCCCTTTTTCAAACGCAAGTGTTGGACCCCGCACTAGCTAGCACGCGCCTGTTTCAGCAACGGTTTGTGCGTGTCGTCCCACATTGAAACGAAGCAAGGAGCAAGACAAATAATCGACGAACAAGTATTGGTTTTTCGTGACTTATTAGGACATCCTTGTCGATGGTTAGAATCGGAGGGAATCTTACCAAAGTGCACGCACATGGCTAGGCTGAGCTTGAGCAAGAAAGCACAAATGGCCCACGAGCTTTGTGGTCCGAGCAGCAAGCTTCAAGGGTGACAGAGGTTGTGATGGGACTGTGATAAGGCTGTGATCATCGAAGGCACACACTATGCACAGATCAAGGCGTCGCTCTTCTTTATCTGAAAGGCATTGTGTTCTTCACCGAGAGCTGACGAGAGGCACACCCCTGCTACCACTGGCATCACGTTGGCAATACACGATCCGCATGAGCTCAGGCACATCCTTCTTGAGACGAAGATTCGCAGCTTCGTGTTGTGCTGCGTTCTGATCAAGGTCATACATAATCTTAGGTTATCTCAACCAGCTCCGTACAGTAGCTCCATAGCAATATTAGTACACTTTACCCAGCCTTGTGTGGTAGTTTTCCTGCCTACTGCTTCCAGCCGCCCTCTTGCTCGGCTCGACGTTCTTGTCTTACTCTTGTGTCCTGTACACACTTTCAGCAATAGTCCAGCGAGTCTTCAGTCTTCACTGCTTCTCAGCCATACTATTGGCAATCCTCAGGTCTCCTAGGTGTTCTTAGGTCTCTTCCAGCACATCTCTTCTCAAGCAAAGGGTGGCTCGTCGTCGTCGTTCTTGCCCGAGCTGTTCAAATAGCTCAAGTAGCAGTTCCATCCCAAGCTCACAATATTGACCACCAAGACCCTCAACTCAAGCGGTACATATTTGAAGTTGATAAACTGCACTACCGGCCATACCATCCAGTTTCGTGACAGTGCAGGCCAATATGTGCTATTCAGCTTATCCGACGCGCTTGTGCCTTCCAAAAGAGCCATTGTGTCAAGGAAAAGGAAGAGATTGCCTGGTGCAAGGATGGCTTGGTCGAGACCAACGCGAGCGAAGATTTCGGCATTGGGACGACCAGGGAAGACGACACGGCGTTGGAGGAAGCCGAACCAGGTTGTTGCGAGAGGACCAAAGATTGCTGTAGTAGGGAGTACGTGTTAGCGAGGTTCGTGTCTCAGCATAACGTGAGTACCAAGATGGTCAGGTGGAGCAAAGGTTGTGAGTGAAGTCTGGACATACCTCCACCATAGAACGCCATGCGGCCAGTTCTGGACCAGTCGTGCTTCTTGACGCCAACTCGTTCGACACCTTGTTGTGCCATTACATCGCCAGTCGCAAAGAGGACCTTGAGGGTAGAGTCAGTCATCTATCTCAGTCGACGAACCAACAGAGCCATTGCTCACCGAGGTCGTAATGCTCGATGTCAGCAGAGGACGCTGAGCCAACTTCAGCTGGTACCTTTGCAACTCTATTAGCCAACCGTGTTTGTCTGTCTTCACAGTGTGATGAACTCACCATCTGAATGCGGAGGCCATTTTGTAGTGAAAGTGTATAGGATTTGTCGAAACGAAGGTGATGATAGTACAAGACTCTTACAAGACCACAGAGAAGAATAAACCAGATGAAGATGGCCTCCGCGATGGATATAATATATAATAAAAGGACACGCTTTGAACGAATGTGAAACTGAATTGTTTTCGAGATAAGCCACGTGAAGCAAAGTACGTCAATTGGGTCTTGGCTTAGCGTGGCTCTATCTTTAGCTCATTAGGTAAGGTATAGCAAAATAGCCTTGAATTTTACAGTAAATACACATCTCGAAGCAAGGTCATAGCGAATCCATTCGCATCGCTCATTAGCTCTTGCAAGTACGTCCACGTACGATGAGGCGAGCCTAGCTACATCGCCTCAATGGCTTGTGCAAGAACATTCAGAGCTCTCTCATTGATTGCACCATCAGCAGCATCAACATCGTCTTCTCCATCCTTGAGTATCCATGCCATATCACTAAGCCAGCCCAAGGTGATCTCGCCCTCGCCTAGCTCGCCTCTTCCTCGTTTCCTCTCGGTCGCTTCTCTCAACATTCTTCCGCTATGCTCCCACTCTTCCGCAGCTTTCTCAGCATTGTCGATTATGCTCTTCTTAATGCCACACATTGCCGCACAGTGCATACCGAAACTGCCTTCCGCAATACCTTCTTCCAATTTATACAAGAATGTAATGTGTCTCTCTTCTTCATCTACAGCAATGGCCATCCTTTTTGCAGCCACCTCAGGGTGACTTGCAAACTCGTGAGCAAGAGAATGATAATGCGTTGCAAAGAAGCCAGTACATCCAATGTGACCAGCTATGTGATGGAGTACTGCTTCCGCAACTGCCAAGCCATCAACACTGCTAGTACCTCTCCCTAGCTCGTCGAGGATGACGAGCGAGCGTGGAGTAGCTTCTTGTAAAATCTTCTTCGTCTCTGCCAGCTCCACAAAGAAGGTCGATTGTTGTTGCAAGATGTTGTCGTTGGCGCCTAGACGAGACATGATGCGGTCACATGGCGTCAAGATCGCAGATTCACATGGTAAATGGCACCCTAATTGGGCCAGGATTACAGCAACGCACGTCATGCGTAAGATGGTGGATTTGCCAGCTGCATTAGCGCCTGTAAGAAGATTTATGTTGGGATTGATAGTGGTCGCATCTTCACTCTCCTCCGAGTAGCCACCAAGATGAATCGAGTTCGGAATAAAGTCGGATACAGTCGTGAGCATGGTTGGGTGACGAAGATCAGTGAATGATATTGCCGTGCGTGCATTGGGGTCAGAAATGAAGGTCGGGCGGCATGAAGGCGAGCCAAGTGCTTGAGAGGCGCGTGCTAGTGAGATGAGACAGTCGAGTTGCGAGATTATGTTGACAGCAAGGAGCCAGTTCGAATAATCCTGATCAAATCGAGCATAGAAACGAGATGCTACTTGCTTAGCGATCAGAGCATGAGTCTCTCGGGCTTCCTGGAGGTTGCGAACCAATTTCCTCAACTCAGGCGAATAGTAGCGTTTGACTTGCTTCGTAGCAGACATCTGATCCCAGTTTTTAGGTACATCCTTGATCTTGACGGGCACTTCCAGCTGGTATATTTCTTTTCCGTTGTCTCGATAACAGATAGCATTAGAACCTAGAGTCTTGCGTGCTTTGGTCAACAACTCTTGTAACTGTGCTTCGCAGTCAGTAATGCTGTCTGCAGCCTCATCAAAGTCAGCTTCAACTCCAGGTTGTGGTATGAGAATGCCTTCCTTCGATGCCATGTCCTTGTTAAAGGCAGTCTTCCATGGTTTCAGTAAGTCCCCAAGTGCAGGCATCGAGGTCAACAACCGTCCGATGACTCCTTCGCCTCCACCAAACGTGCCGACTAGACCCATGGTGTAGTCGATTTGCTCGAAGCCCTCCAGCACCTTGACGAAATCTGCAGCTCTGCAGCGTCCAGCATGGATCCGAGAGATCAGTCGCTCAAGATCTGGCAGTTTGGTGAGGGAAGAGGTGAACCTGTCGGTGGTAGCAGCATCTGCCATGAGTGCTTCCACGGCGTCTAGTCTCTCTTCAATCTTTTGTGCGACGGCGAGCGGGTGACAGACCCAGTGTCGAAGAAGACGCTTTCCGAATGGTGTAACACATCGATTCAGCATCTGGAACAGCGTGCCATCTGCTCCGCCATCAAATGAATTGGCAAATATTTCGAGATTGATCAAGCTCTGACCATCGAGTACAAGGTTGGTTGCCTTTCTGATAGGGTCATACCATTGAATATTGCCCAATGATATTAGCTCGCGGTCGATGAGAAGCGTCCGTAGATATTGGACAAGCGCTCCGAATGCTGACATGACAAGCTCTTTCTCGGCCGCTTCTCTGAGTGCTTTAGGCCAGGAGTCTGCTTCACTGTCGTCCTTGGCAACAAAATAGGCACTGGCCTCTATCTCTCGTGCAGTGATATCGCCTGGCCAGAACTCCTTGGTCGGCTTCAGCCAGTTCCAGATTGTTGTTTGTGTAGTATTGTTTTTGAGTATTCGTATGGCTTTTTGTGACAAGCAGGATCTTTCCAGCAACAACTCTTGAGGTCTTGTCTGAGCTACGAACGTTTCAAATTTAGTCATATCAGCATCATCTTCAATGTCGACCAGATGGAATTGCGCAGTAGCAGTATCAACAAACGCTATGCCAAAACGAGGCAGATTGTCTACTTCCTGCTCACGGATAGCCACGCAGTAGGTGGCTTGATCACCAGTAAGCATGCCAGCGTCGACCAGGGTACCAGCTGTCAAGACGGTCGCAAGCTCTCTTCGAATAACCTTGTCTTTAGCTGAAGCCTTCGCTCCGTCTCTTTCGCGCATCTCCTTACCAAGCGCAGATTCCATTTGGTCGACACGAGCAATCTTGTAACCCTTCGCCACAAATTGATTTGCCCAGCCGTCCAGACTTGCCTCTGGAACGCCGACCATACTCATGTTGACTCTGACTGTACGTTTGAGGTCGAACTCACGCTCACCTAGTAAAGCATCATTCTCATATAGCTCGTAGAATTTGCCTTTCTTGAAGAATACGATAGTGTCAAAGAACTTCTGTTTGATCTCCCAGTATTGCTTTTCGAACGGTGAAAACTTGGTCCATGCCAAAGGTGGGATATATAATGTTCGAGGGTCATAGTCCGGATGTCCAGGAGGATGGCGGTCAGCATCGAGGACGTCAGCAAGCCATGAGTACCGCTGCTCTGGTGCTTTCTCCATTGTATCCCTTTTGGCATTGGGTTTCGATTGCTTAGCCGGAGTGGCTGAACTCTTCGGTCGTGGAGTATAATCTTCAGGTTGACTCGAGGGTGCTTCTGGATCAAATGTCCATTTTCTTGCTGTAGACTCGGTGGGTATCTCTTGATCTTCTGTGGCTATGCGATCAAGTGGTGGGTTGGACTTGGATGTTGCTGGCTTCCTCCTCCTTTGACTTGGTTTCTCGTCCTCAGACTCATCAGGCACAATAAAGTCCTCCATCTCTTCGTCTGTATAATAGTAGATCAGTCAATCTGAGCTGTAATATCCAACCAAGGACGAATCTTACCAGCGTTCAGCATGGCTGCCTGTGTCGCATCGTCCAATCCAAAATCGTCATCTTCAGACTCGTCCTTAACTACTTTTCGTCTCTTCGCCCCGTTCGCAGCGGGCTTCAGCGCATCTTCGTCCTCCTCTTCGTCGGAAATAACGTAGTCAACACGCTTTCGACGCTGTAGCAATTGTCAGAACAGTACATCGACCTTCAAGCATCGATCGAACTTGCCTTGCGAATGGGACTACTCGGAGCGACCTCAACCTCTACACCTGGTCCATCAGCACTCGAAGTATGTGTAGACGGAGCTGGTGTGATCAGACCATTCTCTTTGTCACTCTTCGAAGACGGAGCAGTGGGCAGTGGACTCGACCTGATGGCTGGGCTACTTGGAAACGGGGATGATTCGAGGCTGGTTTCCTTCTTGACTGGTGCAGGACCTGGTGTTCGCTGGAAGAATCCAAGCAAGGTCTTCTGGCCCTTTTGAGCACTTTGTTGAGAGGATGCCTTCGGAGTAGCCTTCTTCGAGGAGGCAATCTCATTGCCTTCAATGCCTCGAGGCATCTTGTGGTCGACAGTATAGAAAGAAAGGCCACGCAGCGAAAAGCTTCAAGAACTTTGGAGACATTGTAAGTGACGCGTTTAGACGTGAAGCGCGTTTAGTGCCGGAATTGTCTCCATAAGATCTTCGAGAAAGCCAAATTCTATCACTCTTGAAACTGCCCTGAAACATGTCGATTTTGAAGCAATGACAATTCCTATCCGGTCGAAACGATGAAGCCAACCACCAAAACCCTGAGTCGGGGCTTGCGACAACCCAGTCCCTATATCTGCTGTTTCTGCCAGCATACGCGATCCATATCAACCACCTTCCTCACAAAGCAGAAAGAAGCAAAAGAACAATGGGCTCAATTCGCTACGGAAATCCGCGCGAAGAAGCGGAAATCTATGCTTGCAATCCTTGAAGAGCGTGGTTTCATACACGCAATAGCCGGCGAGCGTAATGCGGTCGACAAGCTCATGATAGACAAACGAATAGGCGCATACTGCGGAGTCGATCCTACGGCGCCATCTTTACATGTTGGACACATGCTACCATTTATGGCGCTCTTCTGGATGCATATTCATGGTTTTCGGACAATATCATTGATAGGAGGCGCAACGGCAGCTATTGGTGATCCTACAGGAAGGACTACAGACAGGCCTGTAATGACATCTACAGAAAGAAAAGCGAACATCACATCAATTCACTTTCAACTAAAGAGAATATGGCTGAATTTGGAGCAATTGGCAAGAAAACACGATCATCCATATGAGAAATACTGGCAACGAGGAATCGAGAACAACTCTGTCTGGTGGAACAACGTAACATTCATCGAAGTGCTCAAGCATTTGGGAAGAGGACTCAGGCTCGGAAGCATGCTTTCTAGGGATACGTGAGTGAGTCCGTTGGGATAGGAGTGTCACCGAAAATCAGAAAACTAAGTATTGCATAGAGTCAAAACCAAGATGGATTCGGGCGATGGCATGGCGTTCTCTGAATTCTGTTACCCCATTATGCAAGCTTGGGATTGGTGGCGAATGTACAATGCTCAAGGCATACAGATGCAAATTGGCGGATCAGATCAATTCGGCAACATTGTAGCAGGTATTGATGCAGTCAAGCACATTGCTAAGAACCACCCAGATCCAGATATCCGACAAGAAGGAGGAGTACATGAGCTCAATACGCCGTATGGCTTCACAGTACCTCTGTTAACTACAGCTTCTGGAGTAAAGTTCGGCAAAAGTGCTGGCAATGCTATCTGGCTTGACCCGCAAATGACGAGCTTGTTTGACCTATACGGGGTAGGTTGAAAGGAGTCAAACATTTAAGAAACTTCAGCTAATGAACCACGTCTAGTTCTTCGTGCGTACAGCAGATGCAGATGTCGAGCGTTATCTCAAACTCTTCACTTTCCTTACGCTTCCAGAAATTCAAGGCCTAATGGCCAAACACAGGCACGACCCTTCGGTACGCGTGCCACACCATGCGCTTGCATTCGAGTTCGTGTCTCTCGTGCATGGCGAAACCGCCGCCAAAGATGCTGAGTCGCAGCACAAGAGCATCTTTTCCAAGTCTCCGCTCACCCTCGCCACAAAAGCAGATGCAACAGCGAAGAACAACCCACTCCTATCGAATCAAAACGCCACCACCCGTCTCACGGGCACATACACATCCGCCCAACTGAACCCATTCGCTGATCAGACAAACGCACAAAGTACCACTGGCACTCAGCAAGTCATCCTTCCGAAATCCCTAATTTACAACCAGCCTATTGCACGAGTGCTCCATGCCGCAGGTCTTGTTACTTCCCGCTCGGAAGGTCATCGTCTGGCAGAAGGAAAAGGTGCTTACATTGGTCGTCGTTCAAGCGACAACCAAGAAATGAGCGACGATGTTTCATGGGTGCCTGCGAAGCCGCGAGATCCATTGCAGACGTGGACTTATGTCATTCGTGACTCCGATCCGAGCGTCAAAACCGAGCCAGGTGAGGAGGGTTTGTTGATATTGAGGGTGGGCAAATGGAAGGTCAGAATTGTAAGGGTCGTGAGTGATGAAAAGTACGAAAAATTGGATGTTGACGACCCGCCACAAGGCTGGTTGGAGATGAAGGCGCTGTTGTCGGCCATGAGGAACAAAAAGGCTTATGAAACGAAAGGACGAATGGTGGAGAACGAGAACAAAGAGGAGCGTATCGCCCATGCAGCAGCTGCCGAAGCAGCCCAGATGTCTGGCGGCAGTGCTGCAGGTGACAGTGTAGAGCACACCGGTCTGATGCCTGATATTGAATGGAATATCGAGCCTAGTCAAGGACGAGGCAAACGCAAGCCTGCGCTTGAAGGCTTCAAGTCGTCGAGAAAGCTCGGCGAGCAATACGTGCGCAACGAGTTCAAGGCGGATAACTTGCCGAAACCGAACCTCTATACGAAGCCCGGACAATCAGCACCTCAGGGTGTATTCCGAATTAGGATTGATAAAGGCGAATATAGGCAGCAAGATCAAGGGGAAGACAAGGACAAACCCAAGTTCAAAGGTCAAGGTCGAGGACGTACAGGCGGTTCTAAATCTTGAAGCATAGATAGTATGCCGCCAAGAAGCTCCTACGTGGCCTTTGTTGTGGCTGGAACCAGTTCAGTCTGTCTCACTCTGGGAAAACAAACCCGGGAATAGACGTGGTGAATTGCTGACTTGGTACGCAGCAACAACTCATGCAGATCATGCCGAGAAGAGTCTGCATGCATAAGCGCCTGAGGTGAATGCATGAGACAGCACATGTATTATGCTCCACTTATATCACATCTCACAATCAGTCTGTACGACAGAAAGGTATATCTTGCTCTCCCACACAAGAAGCTGTCTCAGACGTGTGATGTACATCTCCTGCTTAGTTAAGGCCCCATTCCTTCACTACTATCGTTCCTCAATCTCTTCAACACTTCACGACTTATGCTGCATTGTTCGATCCCTTGCTACATTTCCTTGAATCCTTCCTTCTCTCTTCACCACAATGTGCGAAGTCTGGTTCCGCCCAATAGAACACCAACAATGCGGTCACATAACACGTCGCGAAACAACAGTTAAATGCAGATTAGCCATGAAGAGGAAGCGCGAATGTGATGTTCCATTGTCCCTGTTTTTCGATCATGAAGATGCCATCGTGCCATGTGAGGATTGTCAGGTGGAGAAGAAGTGGATTAAGGATGCGAAGTGTCTTGGTGGATGGAGGAGAGCACCGTCGGTCGGGATGGAAGAGGGAAGGAGGGAGGAGAAAGATAGGTCGTTGCCTGAATCAGGAGTGAGCGATGAAGCCATGGGGGGCAAGACAGCTTTGAGCTAGGCTCGCTTTCCAAAGGAGGAGCGAGCAGTGAGGAGCTGGTAGGAAAATGGCTGACTGTATCGCGCTCTTGTCACTGCTTGAGTTAAGGACGAAACTCTTTGGCCGTTGCCTGGACTATATTGAAACATTTCTACGAAGTCGACCCATCTATCAACAGACCAGCTGTAATCCACGAGAACAGGCTACCAAACTCAATACTCAACAACATCCCTCCCCGTCAAATTCGGCTTAACCTCCTTCCCCTGCAACCAATCCCTACACTTCTCATAAAGCACATCCCTCTCCGGCCCATGCGAGCTCAAATCCATCTTCGGCGGACTTCCCACCTTCTCCTCACACCAGCACAAATACCTATATCCGGCTGGAAACTTCTTCAACTCTTCCTCACTGGGCATCTTGATCCCCCGATCTGGATTTACGCGAACCATGGTATCTTTGTCGAAGAGGAGGGTATAGAAGACGACGCCCCACTTGCCGGAGCGCTTTTCGAGGAGGAAGAAGAAGCGGCAGTCGGCTTCGTTGTCCATTTCGATGCCGTCTTCGAAGGTGAAGCGGCAGGTTATGGTGACTTTCATTTTGGAGACGGCGCGGTTGTTGGCGTGGGAGAGGTCGACGGTTTGGCCGTTGATGCGGTGGAGGACTGGGTAAGGGTGTTAGTTTGAGGATGATTGATGGGGAATGAGTATGTCATATATGGAGGATCGAGTAGGAGGTGGTTACGTACTATACATGAAATCACTTCCCTTCTCGAAACCGTCGATTGAAGCTTGAATGAAGTCGTCGATCGGACCTTGCTTCCAGCTTGTAGCTATGTAGGCATCGTCATGGAACTGATGGAAGATTGTGTATTAGTGAGGAGCTGATGCATTTGTGAAGCATTATCCTGAGGCTGTGTACAACCTTCTCTTATACCTCACGGATTGACAATATTGATATTGCCCTTATTTCTTCCTCCAATTTAGCGTGGATTCCTCACATCGTCTTACTATCACAACGCAACGGCACATAGCACAGAAGCACAAAAGCACATCACACAAAAATGCATACCATACTCCTGTAATTCCTCCACTCCGCTGCATCTCTGTACATTCCCCACCCTTCACAAATCTCTCGCACCTTCATCCTTTCCAGCACATCCTGATCATTTCCATTCGAGTTGTTTCGAGAAGCATGCTCTGGATATGTTTCTGCTGGAGGTTGCGTGGTGCGGTACTTATCGTCCTTTGGCTGGGAAGTGTGGGAGGGATCCATTGGTATGAAGTGAGGTTCAAGAGGCGGTCTTGAAAGATATACAGAGGTCGAGGAGCGGTCTTGGGGGTGTTACAAAGGAAAGAGAGACAAGTAAAATCTATATACAAGTTGGGAGCATCCGGATGTATGACGTTGCATTGATGTTTAAGGTGTTGCCGGATGTGACCTCAGTAGGTGGGGTGTTGGACGATCATGTTGTCTTCACTCCCACCTCTCATTGCCACTGCTGCTCATTGAAAGAAAGGCGCTGTACACGCACTTGAGCGTCGTAGTCTAAGCCTGTGAATTCCGACAAGAAGAAAGCGTTGCGCGTTTCTATTCCCATCTTCTTGTTCCACACTCAAACATCAATTTCATACTCTGACATAAGGACAGCAAAGTCGTGGAGATTGTGATGGATAACAAAAAAGGAAGCTCGAAGTGTTACTAAACCCATGTACTGTATTTCAAGGCCAATAATCACTCAAAAAGTAGAGGACAAAAGTCCACCTCAAACGCCAATCAACAGCAGTGGTATCTCCCAAAGCGCTCGTCAGCGAAATCCCTATCCATACGCCACTCCAAGTATACAAAGCTCGTACTATTGACCTAAGAGGTCCTGTTCCTCAATGTTCTCCCTTCCCTTGGACCAACACTTGCACCGAAAGGGATGTTCTCTCTACCCTCCGCCACAGCTTTCTTCGGCAGCTTACTACCAGGTCCAATCGAAGCGCTAAAGTCTCTGCCATCAGAGCCAGATGTGTTCGGCATCCGCATAGTGCCTGTGTTCTGTCTTTTCAATGGTCGATGTTGGCTTGTTTCTTTCGTTGTCCTCGAAGTATCATTGCTTGAACCTCCAGGAACACCAGAAGCAGCAACATTGACGTCGACCTCTTTCAGACCACCAAGAGCACTATTAGGTCGAGATGACTTGCGCTTCATGTTTGGCGGTGTTGGTGTTGACTGAGCAGGTTCGGTTAATAGAGACACTACGTCCGAAGCTGCGTCTGTGAATATGGATGACTTGTCCGGCGACGACTTCGGCGTAGCACCTGGCGTGGGAGACGGTCCTTGGTTGCGATAACTTGAGATGATGACTTCGTGCTTTGCAGTTCGTGGCAGATCTGACGGAACATGATATTGCAGTTTGTGTGGTGTAGCGCCAGTTGGTTTGTACTCTGTGACTTTTGTGGCCTCAATCTCGACTCGCAACTCAGCCAACGGTGCGTGCACGTTGTTTTGTAATGGCAAGAGGCATTCAGCAAGGGCAGACGATCGGTGGCTGACGTCCTTTTGCAAGTGCTGAGCTCGGGCGGAAGAGTCCGTCAAATGAGTGCCGATATTGCTGTAGCTTTGACGAACAGTCTCCGCAAGAGCACCAAGTGACTGGACATGTGCTTCGTGGTGAAGGCCGTTCTGCGTTTTCACCCTCGACAGGATATCATCAAGAGCTTGGAGCTGAACGTCCATTTGCTTCATTTGTGCATCCACGATGCGGACAGTCTCCTCATGTACTGATTTCGTGGTTGTCTGGATAGTCACGTTCTGATCGTTGGCGGCCTGATAGTAAATTAGCAGCTGCACAGCTGAAAAGCACGGTATAACTTACCGTCCAATCATTTTTGATCTTGTTCTTGACATTCTCGCGAGCTTTGAGCATATCATATACAAGCAACTGTTCCTTCTCTGACCAAACATTCATAGTCTTGCTATAGCTTTCGCCCTGACGTTCATAGACCATGTTCGACTGCTTAATCTCTTCTTGCACAGACGCGACCTTCGCCTCGATGCGCTTGTCCTGTGCATCGCCATGACCCTGCACCAACGTTGTAATCTGAGAAAGCAGATTCGTCCTTTCATCTGCAGCACGTTCCTTCTCCTCCTTCAGTACAAGGCTGAGTCGCGCAGATGCTTGGTCATTGGCGGTGGTCAGCGCTTGACCAGCTTCGCATAGCTGTTCCTTGAGCGTCTCTGCCTCGCGTCGTTGTTCGCTGAGACGTTTTGCTAGGTCGTCGAAGGTGCTCTTGAACTCACGACCTAGAGATACGTAGGATGAGTGTAGCTATGCTTAATTAGCCATGATAGAAGATAACACATATCACATTAGCACGACCTACCTGAGTGTGGAAAATCTCCAGTTCTTCAATGACACCAGCAGATATACGTTGGGCAGCAGCAGAGAGACCATCTAGACCTTGGCCGACCTTTTCCTTGACATCGCCTCGCAAGACCTTGATCTCCTCCAAGACCTTGTTCATCTCGTCTCTGGCATGTCCGGTCTGCTCACTGACCTCCTGCTCGGACTTGGCGAAAGCTGCAGCCTTCTTGTCCAGGAATGTCTTAGACTGTGATAACTGCTTGAGCTCATCCTGTACGAATCCTTCCATACGCTGGGATAAAGCTGTAAGCAATTCTCTGTGTTGAGTCTCAAAATCCAGCATACGTTGCTCCACTGTCGTCGTTGTAGCTGCAACTCGGCCTTGCGACGCGATCCAGTTAGTCTTGTTCACCTCATGCAGGTCGGATTTCCGATGGAGCTTGGCTTGAAGCCCTTGCGCATCTGATGAGGCTTTCTGTATTGTGGAAATGAGTTGGTGTCCGACTTGTGTGAGACTCGCTTCTGTCGATTGGTGTGCCTTGCGAACTACTGTTTCTTCAGCTAGACTCTGGCGCACATGAACAAGCACGATCTCGGTCTTCTCAAGCGCACTGCTTGTCCCTTCCAGCCTCAATCGCACCGCGTCGTTGTCCTTCTTGATGTCGTTGAAAGAAGCAGTCAAGGAGAACAGCTCTTGTGCTTTATTTCGCAGATTCGCTTCCAAAGTGTCTATCCTCTCCTTTTGCTCTTCGCCCAGAATACGCCTCGACTCACTTTCCTCGTTCATCTGCTCAAAGCTTTCTTGTGTGAGGTAAACACCGTTCCGACTGCGTGCAGCCATTAACTCGCTTTTCAATTTTTCGATCTCGGCGGTGAACTCTCTAAGTAATGTCTTCTTCGAAACGACTTGATTCAGCTGAGGCTTGTTGCGGATGTTCTTAGCACGGAATGCATAGTCCAGCGTGGATATTGTCTCTTCCAGGTTACTCTTCGCGGGCGAGAGTGTGGCGACGATGCAGGTCTTGGTCCTTCCACCAAGCGAGTCTTGCAGTAGTCGAGTGAGCTTCGATTCACGATATGGGATGTGTGAGCCACGCTCAACTAGCGCATTGATGACACGACCGAGTGTCAGAAGACTCTTGTTGATGAGACCAGCCTCTGCAGCTCTCTTGTTTTCAGCTCCACTACGTTGAATATTCTCACTTCCTGCGAGATCCACCAGATTGAGCTTTCCAGCACTAACAAAATCCTCTCCAGTCTCAGAAGTTCGACGAGTATAGACGGTAAGGGTGAAAACGCTGTGGCTTCGAGAACTCAAGTCATTGCACTTTGTCGCAGCCACTTGGCGTTTATTCGTGCCTGCACGTAGCAGCTGCAAGCCTTTTGATGCAGTCTTGATGTGACATTCTTCCATACCTTGCACAAGGGTTGATGTCTGTCCCTTCTTGGTGTCCTCGTAGATCTTGAGCTTGATACTGTCGTCCACAGATAAAAGGTCGCGCAATTCCTCGTTATACAGTTCAATAAAAGAGCACTTGACTGATGTCTCTGCGTCTTCTTGACCTTCTAGCTTCTGAAACAAGCCATATAAAACGCGAGGAATAATTCCCGCACCGTCGGGAAGAGGTAGCGTTTCTGTAATATCACCAGACATTGTATAAGTCTTGCCAGTACCTGTTTGGCCGTATGCAAAAATCGTACAGTTGAATCCTGCCAGGACCTGAGTTGGTTAGATGTGATCCGATAGCGATGCGTTGTATATTACTGACCTCATCCAATATTGGCACAACGACCTCCTCATATATCATTGTCTGATCTGCTGCTGGCGAAAACACCTTGTCGAAGTTGTAACTTTTGTTGCTCAAAGCGCTTGGCCCCATTGACAGCTCGACATTGTTGCCCTTTACTCCATTCGTCGATACCACAACACCGCTGTTCTCTCGCACTTCTCTGTCATTACGACCTCGACATCGGACCACAACATTGATATTAGTCTCTTCACCTCCTTCTTGATCAAAATCACGCTCTTTCCTCTTGATCCCGTTACTTAATGACTGCTGAGGCGGTGGAGATGATGGTCTGACAGTAGCGGATGAGGCGATTGAGGCTATCGATTCTGCAGGAGATATCCGTCCTGTTGTTGTTGTCGCGCCTGGTGCAAGTGCTCGAGCTGTTGAAGGACGTGACATTGGAGGGCGCATTGATTTTCTGGCTGCTACGCTAGGACGCGAATTTGACATCGTCATGACCTAAAGAGCTGCTAAGGCAGGAAGTATAGAGGTCGACTTGTGGTAAACTTGAGCATGTTGTTGGTAAACAACTTACCGTTTCTGATCAGGGTCCACGGGCACGGACCAGACATTCCAGAAGGGTAGCCCATCACAACACCTTTTTGCCTTCGTCATTTTCCTGCTATAGCTGTCCACATTCTACATTTACACTGCTTCGTCCATTGAGGACTGGTTTTGCAGTACACATTAGCTGCCCAGGGTGTCCTCAGATTCACCTCCAGCGAGACCTAGACGCTAGCAGACATAACCACTTCCATTTCATGTAAATCTTGGCTTGGGAATAACTCGGCTTTCCCAACACGGTGGCGAGTAGTGGGAACGATCCTGATCTTCGTTGCAGCTACAAATGGTCCTCCTTCTTATCTGGTAGTCCTTCACTTAGTAACAATGCATGTCGAGCAAAACCAGATCACGCTTGTAGCGATGTTCTAGGCTGCTTCGACCAGAGCACTACGGCACCGGGAAGTCCGCGCTAAAACGGGACAGCTGACCATAAAAGTCTCACGGTGTAGGTGGAGGCTGCCGGTCCATGTTATCGCGAACAACATCAGTACATTTCCAGACGTCGATTCATAACAACTACGCAAGGTGGAGGAGGTGGATGAGATAATAGTAGATGCTGAAGATCTACACAGTCAGTACAGGACTCAGCAAGCCTTCTTGGCGCGTCGAGTTAGCCTCTGTTCTGCATGGAGAGTCCAAGCGAAGGAAGTCCGTCGGAAGAGCCATCTACTTTGGCGCCATTGCCGATGTCTTCTCATTCTGGGACACCGCTGAGCAAAGCTGTGTATGTTGTGCCCGTCACGCGTTTGTATGGTTAAATGTGCTGACAGTGTTCAGATGTGTGATTTGTCGGCAAAGAAAGGTAAGCCTCATCATAGTAACCAACCAATATGATGCTAAGAATTGCTGTCAAAGGTCAGATGCGACCGGCGTCTCCCTGAGTGTTCTCATTGCAAGAAGGTAAATTGTTGTGCTAGTGAATACACTGTCAGTTCTTCACTGATCCGAGTAGCTCGGCATCAAATGCGAATATGTCAGAGAGGTTAAGAAGGTAGTTTCCTGGTGCACCAGTAGTTTTGGGAGAGCAATACTGAGAACTATGATAGCCTGGCTTGCGTGCTGGATATGTTTCAGAGCTCGAACGACGATTGAGTATGTTTCACAGCTGTTTCAATGACTCCAGGTCCGTCTACTAAATCATACAAAGCAATCCTGGAACAAGAAGTGCGAGAGATGAGGGGTCAAAGATTATCACTTAGCACTCTGCCTGTCCCATTCGCCACTGGGCCGTCTGATGCGTACGACCATCCTAAGGCTTCCAGCCCGAATGCGTCCTCCGTCACTTCAGAAAGTGTACGTGTACCAGACTTCAAGATCTCACCAATGCTTTGCAGACAATGCGTTCAGTCGTTCTTTGCTGACTACGAGGTTTGTCATAATCCTTAAGCAATATGTACTTTTCTCACCACACACTATAGCCATGGTTTCCAATAATACACAAGCCGACGTTCATGAGCGAAATGGAAGACCCTACCTGCTATAGCGATGGGCAAGCCGCCATCCTCATTCGAGCAATGGTAGCTGTCATGTTACCCAAGATTGAGCTGCCTATGGAGATTACATTGCAGCAGAGACACGACATATCTGGTAGACTACGTTCTGAAGTCGTCAACGTAGCTATGCGAGATTTGAACATGCGTTCCCTGCAGGCATTAATGATCCTGGTCATTAGCGATTACGGCGACGGCAGGATCGCCGAAGCGTGGAATCTCATGGGTGTATGTTTTTATTTTATATGTTCTTTTGCCCATCAGTGCTAATCAATGACAGATGTGTAAACGACAATGCATGCAGCTTGGCCTGCGTGATTTGGTGTCGTATCAATGTCAGAACTTCCAAGCCGAGAGTTACTCGACAGTGCCACCGAGATTATTACCTTTACCGAGCACGCTTGTTGACAGGTAACTGTTATGCTCTACTATCGCAATGCAAAGATGTCACTAATAATTGACTAGAGAAGAGAAAATTCGTGCTTACTGGGTTGTCGAGGGTCTCGATATTTCTTCTAGTATTGGTGCTAGCTGGAACATCAGTGTCGTTCGTGCTAGAGCACAATTGGACCCCAACGACCTCTTACCTTGTAGCCCAACTGTGTGGGAGTTGCCAGAGTTCCATGCGCCGCTTCAGCCAGATGTCACAAGCCCGACCTCTCTCTGGGTCAGCTTGAATACTAAGTGTTTTGTCTATATTCATCTCTTCTTCCAAACAAGCTATGATCTCACCTCGCCATCGGATAGACTTAGATGGCAGAACGATGCAGAAGCAGTTAACACAAGACTGGTGACTTGGCGACAGGAGTTTGCGGATGATGTCTTCCGTACCTTGAAGCAGGCGAAAGCGTTTGTTACAGGCAGCCCGACAGATCAAGACTATCTTGTTACACGGGTGACTTACGATGCGTATGTATATGACATTGAATGACAATTCGTCAAGCTAACATGTCTGCAGAGGCATGATCGTACTCAATCAAAGATTAGTAACACTCCCGAGCACGACAGCCAGGAACGATACGCTGTATCGTGCAGTCGAGCGTTGTCTGGAAGCCTGCGACGATATGGCAGACGCTGCCATCACCATGGCGAATCTTGGGATATTCGGGTATAGTCCACAACTCACATTCTATTTCTTTTGCGCTGCACGTTTCTACGTGTGTAAGTATTATTAAGGTCATGTGTGCAAAGTTTGAAATGTCTGACAACTCTCTAGCACATGCTCGACTCTTCCAAACATCGTTGTCTGGCAACATACCAATATTACGAGACGTGATCGAGCTCTATTCTAAACGCTGGGAGCTCGCGATACGATATCTGAGAGTGATTCGTAGTGCAGTAGACGAGCTATCTGCTGCTCCATCAACGGCACCTCTTCCCGCACAATTCTATGATCCACAATATTCTACTTGCGACATCAACGAAGCTTTACGGGCTTGGGAAGTCGAGACTGGGAACTGGTATTACACTCTTCCTGCTATTAGGAATACAGCAACGCCTTAGTGCAGAGACACACTGAAGAATCAATATCCAGATGCGTCCGAGTACTAGCCTACCCCTGGCTCTCGTCTGTCACGACACTCCCGACTTTCATCGAGTGTAATCCCTGGAACGCCCACATCCTGAAGTTGCTATTACTACTTGAAGTCTGGAGTCACACGCACTTACTACGGAGAAAACCCTTATTGTACGCACATAAAAGTCTCCATTCACATTTGTGCGCATCGAGCCATCGTATCGACATGGCGTTCAGAGCCAACTTTGGTTGGACGTGGTCTTGTAGTCAAGACAAACTCAGCTGGCGTTCTGTGACATGATAGATGAAAAGCTTTGTTAACTACCTTGCAGTAGCTTCTTTTGACAGCGAGGGAGAACAATCTGCCTCTCGAGCATTAAAATCATTACCAAAATCGTGTGCGACCTTTGACACAGTCGAGAGTAACACATGAGTAGACGGGCGAGAAGTGTAAAGATTGCAAAATTGATATGTTAAAATATAGCCCGTTTCATTCTGGTCATGTCACGATATATTACATTGTTGACTTTCGCGCGTATCTGGGTCAGCCTCTTGTCGTTAAAAAGAGGAAGCCTATCTATTGTGGCATCAAGTATTCGTCAAACTCAGGTCTGGGTCAAAAAGAAAAGTTGCTTCGCCTGAACAATGCCTGGTCCTGTCGTCCACAACAAAGATACCGTTCAGCACTCTTGTTTCCATTCAGTAATAGCGGAAAATATCACTCAATCAGCCAAGATCCTTCCCTGCATGCTGCAGCACACTGATACACTGGAACGGGAGTAATTTCATGTCAACGGAAAAGTCTCGAACGGGATTTATCGCTCAAGTACACGATACAGTGTATTACCGCTCACATATACGCCGCTGATCCGTATTAGTCGCTTTCTAACCTACAGATGTGTTGTACGAGCCATACGTACATTTGGAGCGGCTTCAGCGCAGAGTGCTGATAACGCCTGGAGTGAACAAATATACGACATGATGTAAATTGCCTGCAGGACGATAAGACATTTATTGTTATTATAGCTAAATGCTAAGCACATTACATAAATAGTTACTACAACACGGTGCTTCATCAAGTACCTTCATCAGCAATGCATCAGCAGGTCTCGAACTCCGCTTCAGGCTCCTACCCCGACAGTCCTCAGCTGCTCCAGATGTAGCCTCCACTCCTGACATTCCCGAGCCAGGGCCCACCCGCGCTTCTGCTGCCTCGAGCTCTACGCCGAGATCAGTAGTAGTTGATGTGCGTGACGTTATCGAGCAGCAACGCAGTCTCCGTCGGGGTGATTGTAGACGTCGAGATTCTGAAGGTGATATTCTGAAGTCCTACGAAATACGAGGGCAAGACTGCTCTGGCCATAGGTGCCTGCATGAGAGTAGCAGGTGCATAGTTGTATGAAGCATCTCCAACCATCTTCCCATAGATATCGTATCCAGTCACGCTGATACCGCACCCCATGGCCACGTTTGCGGCGTTCTCGCCTGTGTTATCAGTACAGCCGAGGAAGAATTGGAGCGCCGTAAAGTACTTGATGTTACCGTCTTTGAAGACTGTTGCCGTTGGGTTCACTGATAGTTCGCCTGTCTGGAGGACGTTGCGCACTGAGATCGTGGCTGCGTTTGGTGGTGAAGCTCTAGTGACGCCGCCGAGACCGAGACCAAGGTTCAGAGGACTTCCGAGCTGTAGCTGATTGTAGTTGAGATCGTTCTGGAATCCGACAGAGAAGATCGTCACTGTCGAAAGGTCATATTCGAGGATTCTCTTGTAGTCGAATGCGGAAGAATCATGTTGGACTCACCACCGGGAATGCCGGTCACGTTGTCGAAAGTATCAGTGAATTGCTGGTAGCGGATGGGCTTGGGAATTGAAATTGCAGCTACACTGGTTGACACAGCAACGCAGCTGAGAAGAGGTTGATCAGGGACAACATGGTCGAAATAATAACGTCAGTGGAGGAGGAGGCTTCGAATTACAGAGGGTAAAGAGACTTGGAGTAGTGTTGAGGTCTTTTACTGAAGAGTGGTGTGAGGACAAGGTAAGGACTTTAGCCGATCTTTATACTGAATGTTCTGCTGACGTGCTGAAGTCAGTAGCATCCCTCTTGACATAGCGCTGACGTCGAGCGGCAGGAGGATATTGACAACGCAAAGTTAAAGAGATATGCAAATCACAGCATGCACGAATAACTGGCCTTGGCTCTATCTCGGCATTCTGTACGAAGGGGTATACACGAAGGCTATTACAAGGTTGATGAGACGCTACTGCGTTGCTCGATGAACTGCAAGCACGATGATACTTCGTACATCCTACTGCATCTGATCCATCGAAGAGAGGAGGCATCAACAGCGTACGGGCAAGGCTCAAGCACGACAACAGTGACGACAGCTCACTATAGCTGCGCTGATCTGATATGCAACTATAGAACTCAAATCTGTGATAGCTGACCGGGAAAGTTACGTTGCTGTGTTGGTGAAAATAAAATTCTGCGTATGGTTTTGTACCTTGCAGCGCACAATTCTTGCGCACAACCCTGGCATCTTGGGAAAGGTATTGCTCAGGCATACGTATCATAAGTGCTCCGACAGGAAATCCCTCGCACTGCACTCGTTGCAGCCATAGGCCGACCACTCAAGCGATTACACCGAGCAGGATGTGTTCACCATGGTACCGCGTGCTTTGGCGAGGAATCTATCCTTGACGCTGGCAATGTCTCATGTCATCGTTTTGCTTGGTACGAAGGAAAGGCACGATGATGTAGAGCCGCAGATCTGCCAGCCTAGCAAGACTTCACGGATCTTTACAGCTGGAGGGTTGAGAACTACCGAACTTTAATCTGTGATAGATTGGCATACTAATGCATGCACATCACAACCTTAATACTTCCCCACAGGCTTTGCTGAAAAATCGCTGTCCGCATTGCTGAGGCGATGGGGTTTACACATCGACCGATTTATGGGACTTCCGCTGTTCGTTATGAAGATGGAAGGATACTTTGAAGACATCTGTACTTCGGAAAAAGACGGGAGCTTGTAACGGAACCCCGACCCCTTTGTGTATCGCAGCCCCGACCCCCAACTTATTCACAATGAATTTACCACCCCAAAGCCTCTATCTTCAGGCAAGCGACGGGGGGGGGCATAGGGAGCCTGCCCCCGAGCCATTACCCCCCCTCGAGCGCGGCAGTAGTCGGGCTTCTTCATATAGAAAATACATGTTATATCGTGGTCTAGTAATGTAGTTATTTTGATTAGTAACGCGCTTTAAGACATGTTTTATGGTGTCTCGGGGTCGCGATACGCAGGGGGGTCGGGGTTTCGTTACAACCCCCGAAAAGACCCTCTCCCCTTCAGCTCCTCTTCAAAGCATACAACTTCAACATCCGGCTAAAGTCACAAGTCCCACAGTGCTGGTAGGTGGCTAGGACGACAGCACATCGGACTTTCGTGGCCCTGTCCTGCCAACAATGATTCCTAACACCTCCATAAGACTTTGCTCACCTCACAACCTCCCGGGTTAGACAACGAAGCTGGCATCAACGCTCCCAGGCCATGATAGTTTGCCTCAGTGCTCGGTAAGGGAATACGATCGAAGACCATTAGTTGATCCTCCTGACTGGCAACAGCTTGAACGCTCGCCTACTGCCAAGAACTAGAACCTATCGTAGGGACAGTGGATGGCGGAATGAGGTCGAGAAAAGCTTCAGCACAATGATGTAATACGTAAAGCTGTGAGACATCCGATTTCGCTAAGATGCATGCTGCTTATTCAGTACTAGATACCACATTTCAAATGCCCACTCAGAAGCGCCAGAAACCGCATGATCTGAACTACCGAACTCTAATTTGTGGTTCGCCGGTAAATTGCCGAATATGCAAGTAACAAACCTCAACTCTTGACGAAAGCTTGCACTTTTAACAAGCATTCAAACATTATGCTGGGCGTGCCCTGGCGAGGATGTGGATGTCGAGGAAAGTTGTCTCATACCAGAGCTGTTGGTGAAAATAATGATACTCTGCTAGCTCTTCGTGAGTCGTGACTTACTTTCAGGAGTTGTGATACGAGTATGCATGATGATGAGTGTGCAATGTGCTGGCATTCTCCGCATCACTGGCAGGTAGTTGTCAAGATGATTTTATGTGTCTGCGCAGCCTGATGTACTTCGTACTGCTGATCATCTTGTTCACCACAGACGAATTAGCAACAACACGATACTGCTGATCATGCTTGTTAGCGAACACCAATCAGCCAACTAAGCGACACTGCTGCAACCTCCTCAGTGTATCGGATAAGTGCATGGTGCTGTGGTCCCCAGGTCATCGAAAGCATCGTGACCATAATGCTGGCTGTACTTCGAAGGAAACTGGTGAATTCCAGGTTTGTCACACCACTCGGAACGACGGAGGTATTCAGTCGACAACTGCTTGCATCCTACAGTGATACACACGAACTCTATGCATGCCAGAGAGTCACAAAAGACGCCTCTTGCGTTGTGCTGCAGTAGAAATGTCTCAACAATAACATGTCGTACTGTAGTCAGAAATACCGTCGTCAGGTGTTGCGAGGGAAGTCGACGACTTGCTCGAGTATAAAGAGTTCTCTGATTCCCACTTCATCTTCCCAGCAGAGCAGAACACGACATCCACCAGCAACAAGGACAACAATCATCTCATTCACCTTCTTACTTTTAAGCTTCATCAGAGCCTAGTACCTCTCACCATGCCTTCTTTCTCCAAGACATCCACTCTTCTCTCCCTTGTGGCATATGTTGCTGCCGCTCCTTGGGGTGTCTCAAGCCCTTCCCCTTCTCCCGCTCCAGCCCCAATCTGCCCAGCTGGCCAGCAAGAAGTTATTTCCAGCAACCAAGATTGCAATGTAGGAGCCCAGACACCGGGGATCTTTACAACGTCCATGCTGACATGACCACCACAGTTCGATGACATTTCAGGAGGCTTGACTGCCGCTGGTGCCCCTGTTGGTGTCACTATCCCGCAGGGTTATTGCGGCGGACTGTATTTTCAGGGTTACCAGTCTTTCACAGCAGTGCCGACCGAACTGGGCATCTATGGAACGCCGGGAGTGGAGCCACACTCCGGAACGAATGATATCGCTACCGCTCCTCAGATTCAGATGATGTCTGGCCAACCCATGATTAGCGTCAACTATGCGGGCTCTACCACGAAGAACTTCGATTTGAACTCGATTTATTTTGGATGTGAGATCGGCCTGGAGAACTCGGTTGCCGCAGTACCAGTCGGCTGTACGCTTTCCATCGCAGGCTACAAAGCTCCAGGTAACAGCGACAACGAAGTCAGTGAAGCGACTCTGGCATGCAGTGATTCGGTGCAGTACAATCCAACCACAATGGTCGGAGGGCAGCAAATGGCATTCCATACAGTCAGTCCTGATTGCAAGGGCCTTCAATTTCTCACCTTTAACTACGTCATTAATCCCGAGGAGGCTGTAGCTGGTGCGAACTTGATCGGATTGTTGGACGACGTCAATACGACTACCCGAAAGTGTGTCGGTGGCAGTTCTTGATGCTCGATGATAGTCGTCGTCAACAACTAGGATGTCAGGAGGCGTGGATAGTTCGTCTCTAGACGTTACCCAGGGGTGTTGTCTTATTGTCGTTGGAATGAGTTGTTTTGATACCTAATGGAGTCGAGAGTATTCATGGGACAAGGAGATAAGTAATATAGTTGATGTCGGGTAATAGTCTCCAGGGGTTTGTAGTTTGTAGCATGTCATTAGCTGTATCAAGTCCATACCAAGTCCTTAGGCTTGGCCTATTTCGTATCCTTCTCGATCAGACCGTCTTCCTCGCTGGCCAACGCAGCATACATCGACCAGCTGCCATCAAATAGCTTCCTCTGCTCTTCTCCGTAGCCCGCCACTTCCAGGGCCGTATCCAGTACTGCAGCTGTGACACCAGTGCCACACGACGTAATGACCGGTTTACCTTCCACAACACCCTTCTCCTCGAAAATCTTCCTCAATCGCTCTTTCGGTAACATCTGCTTGGTGACCGGATCAAGCACATCCATAAATGCTAAACTAACAGACCCAGGCATATGTCCACTACTCAGTCCTGGTCTCGGTTCCGGGGCTTCGCCGGTGAATCTGGGTTTCGGTCTCGCATCTAGCACAGTCGTCCCATTAAATCGTGCCTTTGCACCTTTGATCATCTCCTCGTACCCAACGACATTCTTCGGCTCGGCTGCTTCGCCATATTCCACCTCCTCTTCTTGTTTCAACGGCTGTGGTTTGCTCTCGTCGACTGGATAACCTTGCTCGCACCACACTTTGTAATTGTCAAGCACATGCACACGCTCATGTCCAAAACCTTTCAGCATCCACGCAACTCTAGGTGCACTGAATAAGCCCATCTCCTTGCTGTCATAGACTACCACTGTGTCTGTCTTCTTGATACCTAGTTTACCCATTGCAGACGCAAAGTCGGGAGCAGAAGGCAGCATATGTGGGTATGGTGAAGAAGGGTCTATCACAGCATCCAGGTCGAAGAAGCGAGCAGTAGGGATGCGGGAGGAAGCGTAAACAGCTTGACCAGTGTGAGCTGAGGTGGGAAGAAACCAAGAAGCGCACAGGATCTTGAGTGTGCTCGGCTTAGTGGGATAGCTCAGGGCCGAGGAGAGGGTGGAAGGGGTAATAAGGTAAGTCTGGAACTGTGGTGGAGTGGTCATGGTGCTGTAGAGGTGGGCAGTATATCTGGGAGTGCAAATGCTGAATTGAGAGCAATTTATAGTGAAACGAGGAAGAGTCAATGGCCGTCGCAGGAGCATTATGTTTTGGTTGGAGGGCATAAATTCGTCTTGATCTGTTGTTGCTAAAGGTTGTGGAGATAGCCGTTGACTGGCTTGCGGCAGCAACTCCGCCCCGCATTCAACTTGGAACCCTGTTGGACCTGCTGATGAATCTATCAATCATCTGAGCACTTTTAGTCTCCAGTTTCCAGTTTCCTTTCTTCAGACATTGTTCGATAGTAGAACGACATCCAACAGCCGACGGCCCTCACAATGTTCGCATCGAAGCGTGTACAAAAGGTGAGAAGCTACATCCTCACCGAACATGCGCGAATTGAAATCATGCTAAGACAATCATTGAACAGGAATTGGTCAAGGTATAGCAGCACGCTCTCAATCCTGGTTATCACCTTGATAGGCTCCATCTGACCGTTCATTGCTTCCAGCTCCAATCACAAACACCACCCGGAATCGATCTTGTGGATGCTTCCAACCTGAAAGAATGGGTATGAGAGGACAACTTTGATTACCTGGTAGCTATGAGAAGACACTGACCAGTTTGCGCACAAGACTATGGATATCAGAGTGCTCGATGCCAACCCTATCTATGGGGATGACAAATACCGACTACGATTCCGTTTCTCAGAAAAATACCCTATCGAACCACCAGAGGTCAACTTTATCATCGTTGCCAACCCACCTCGAGCAATTCCATTACACCCACACATCTACTCGTATGTAAAAGACTAAGAGCGATAAAACTGAGCGCATCAGTGGTCTGATCGTCTACAGGAACGGCATCATTTGCCTCGATCTACTTGGAACATCAGGCTGGAGTCCAGTTCACAATGTCGAGAGTGTGTGCATGAGCTTGCAAAGCATGCTGACGGGCAACACCAAAGCTGAGAAACCACCTGGCGATGATGAATTCGTGCGCAGAACAGGCTTTAGTGGTCGGACGAGGGGTATGGGCTTTGTATATGATGACGATACCGTTTAAATACAAGCTTAATAACAAGGACTATCAACGGATAGTAGGAGAGACTGCGGAGAAGAGCTGGGAAGATTGAACATCTGTGGCCGAGCTCGCAGAAGAGGTTGAGGATAACGGACGACAATAACGACTTTCACGACAATCAGCATAGGGCGGCAATTAGTATGACGGGGTGGTAGGGACCGGAAGATGATACATGGAGGGCACAGCTGGTATTTTGGCTTCAAATAATCAAGCTGTTTCATACAATATCTGAAACAATGGACCCTGCTGATCGACACGCCAATGAGCTGCCACGTGCTTTACATCATCGTGCATTTGTTGACATTTTTGATATTGTACATCAAATACCTCGTATCTTCGTCATGTCGCTTCTTCCTCAATATCAACCCCAGCCATCTTCTCAGACCGACGGCATAGATATGAGTAGCAAGAGTACGCATTTCATGCCGCCTTCTTCGACACGATCCGTCCAGCTAACACTAGATACCCTCAGAACCCGCAGTACATCCCTCGATCTCAGAAGACGCGCTCAAACATCTCAAGACATACAAATACTCTGCAGTCGACCAGTCATGGATCTCGAATAATATACTGCGACATTATGTTCGAAGTTCCCCTACTTTCTGCTTCTTGCGACCGCGCTGATCGCCTTTGCTAGTGGAATGGAGCTGTGAAGCTATTACCGATGTCGCTGGCTCCCAACATGGTGACTCTGATCGGTTTCATGTTCATCATCGCAAACATAGCTTTGTTGCAAATCATGGATCCTGGATTACAAGGAACTGCACCATCATGGGTCTATTACAGTTATGCTTTTGGTCTCTGGGCGTGAGTGAAGGTTGACTAGGTCAAGGGGTCTCGAGCTGAAAAAGTGTACAGATATTCAACAATGGACAACATCGACGGCAAGCAAGCACGAAGAACAGGCACATCCAGTGGGCTCGGTGAGCTGTTCGAGTACGTCCTTGTATGAGCTCCAAAGTCTCCAGTACTGATACAATACAGCCACGGCATCGATTCCCTCAATTGTACACTCGGCTCCCTCCTCGAGACTTCAGCAATGGGTCTTGGAATGACTAAGCTGGGTGCTCTTACCGCCTTGATCCCAACTCTTCCGATGTTCTTCTCCACTTGGGAGACCTACCACTCACACACCCTCTTCCTGGGTTACTTCAATGGTCCTACCGAAGGCCTTATCATAGCCTGCTGTCTCATGCTTGCTTCTGGCTACTTTGGGGCCGCCATCTACCATACACCTCTTCGCGACCTCTTCGGGCTTTCAACTCTTCTAGGGGCCTGGACGATAGCTGATTTGTTACCTTATATTCTCCTAGGCAGTTTCCTGGTCGCACATCTACCATCTTGTGTACAGAATGTAGTGGAAGCACGACGCAAAAATAACCTGCCCATTGGCTCTGTCTTCCTTGAATGGACACCTATGCTCGTTTACACAGCGGCCACTTATGTATGGCTAGGCAGCACATCCTCCATCGTCCTCCGCGAAAACTATCTCGTCCTATGGTGTATAACACAATCCTTCGTCTTCGGCCGCATGACCACCAAAATCATCCTAGCACATCTAACACATCGGCCTTTTCCAATGTGGACAGTACTCATGGCGCCATTAGCTGGGGGCGCCGTACTATTTGGCGTTCTACCTGCTTTGCTGGGCATACATTTGGGTGCTGGAGTGGAGAGGCTGTATCTATGGGCATATCTTTTGGTGGCGGTGGTAATATATTTCAGATGGGCGTTTTTGGTCATTGGTGCGATTTGCGACTTTTTGGGGATTCAGTGTTTGACAATACCGGAGGAGAAACAGAGGGCTAATCGGGAGGCTGCTGCAAGAGGGAAGTTGAGTTGATTGAGGTGCAAGTAGTTGACGTGAAGTGAGCATGGCAGCCAGAGCATTGGATAGAGTCTGGTATAATGCTTCGAGCTCCGAATAGATAGAGTATTCATGATCGATGAGCACATTGCCGGCCTCACGCTCACATCCAAATGCTTGGCATCTCGAAGCCTCGAAAACTCGGATTCATAGCTCAAGTAAAAAAAGGTTCTGGGGAGTGCCCAGCTGATTTCTCAACACTTTCAACACATCACTCTATGACTAAGTACATATGCCCCTCTAGTACACACATCGGCATGATGGATTTGATCGACGCTAACACTCAATCGGGTGCAAGCCCTTCTCGGCAGTGGGAGCGGAAGCGGGAGCGGTGTATGGCTGTAGTCGATGCCAAGAGCAAAAGGCATCCACTGAACAAAATTAGCTTACCAGGACAAGATTTCGTAATAAGTTCTGACATCGAGGTATCTCCCTTCTCTGCATGATTCGAATCAACTAAGATGAACGAGCCACATACGGCAGGCAATATAGAATAGAGCAACTGAAGGTAATAAGAAACCAGACACAAACAAACAAACAAACAAGCAGAAAGAAGGTTTCACGCGCCTCTATCTCACCACGGTCGTCGTCAATTCCGCAAGCACGACAAGCTGAGCGCCACACAGTCGATCGTAGCATTGCAATAATTAGTAATTACAGATCACTTGGTGGAGGCTGGTTTTGCGCGAACGTGCTCAGAGGAGACGATTTCGTGGAGACGCGCCTTGTGGTGTTTTTTGTTGCCTATACGAGGCGAGGGCTTAACCTTGCAGGACTTTGCATATGTACCGAGGAGATACCAAGGTTGGTTTGTTTATGCGGTGTATGTGATGCATGTGGTAGATGGTCGTATATGCATCAGCCACCTTATTCAGACGTAGGAGCTGTTTTATGTAGCGTAGTCAGCTGATATTGTATTAGCAGCCGGACCAGCGGCAGTATCTAACGCACCTGTTGACCACGTCTTCCAGCCTCTGCTACTCGCACCTACCTATCCATCAAGTTCAATACCCTTGGACCTCAAGCACACTCCCCTGAATCAACACTATACACACTCCCTGTGACAAAACTCGCCTCATCACTCAACAAGAAACAAATAACCTTTGCAATCTCCTCTGGCTTCCCCTTCCTTTGCAACGGCAAATGAGCAAAAGACATGCCTCCAGAATCCCTCTCATAATCAATCTTCTGCAACATCGGCGTATCCGTAGCACCAGGCGCAACAGCGTTGACTCTAATTCCCTTTCCCAATCCACCCACTTCTTTAGCCACAGCCTTCGTCAATCCAACAACAGCGTGCTTGCTTGCTGTATACACGCTCATGCCACCTAGTCCCCGTAGTCCCGCAATACTGGCGACATTGACAATCGCCCCGTTTGTGCTGAGATGTTGCAGTGCAGCACGGTTTGTGTTGAAAGTGCCTTTGGCGTTCACATCCATGACGAAGTTCCAGTTTTCGTCGGTCTCGTCTTTCAAGGGTGAGTTGAAGACGCATACGCCTGCTATATTGGCTAGGCCATCGAGTCCACCTAGCTTGGAGGCGGTGTCTGAGAGCCACGAGTTGACGGCACTGCTGGAGCGGACGTCGACGACGGTGATGATATGCTTTTCCTTGTTTTCTAGGGATGATAGAGCAGACTCTAGCTTAGATTGGTTGACATCAGCGAGAGAAAGAATGGCACCTCGGGAGGCCAGGATCTGAGCTGTAGCGAGACCGATACCGCTGGCGCTTCCAGTAATGGCAATACGTTTGCCTTGTAAAGAGGATGTCATTGTGTTACAGAAAATATCACTTGTGGTCAACGGATTCACGTTGATGTCGAATGTGTATATTATCATGCCAGGCCATACTATGCCAATTGTAGCTTCACGATCTCACTTTAGCCGGCCATTGGCTATTTTTGCTTGAACAGGCAGGAGGTCACGTCGCACAGTGTAAACAACACATCATCACCTCATCAAAATCATATTTAGCAACACACACTCCGACACATTCGATGGACTCGCATGTCGCTCGGAGTCTGTCATCTCACGTCAGCATCGAGACCGAATGCGACAGCGACGAAGGAAATGCCCATGTCACATAATCACATAATCGAGTTTGTTTTTGTTGTTGAGCTCGTGCTCTATTTTTGCAACTAACCTTATTTGGTGGATGGATCCGCGCTCGGTCATCTTCGGGTCTCCAATCGACCGTGACTTTTGGTGTTTTTTTAGCGTTTTTTCCCCTGGTTCCTGTAAGTGTTGCTGTGCCTGAAAGTCTATTGCAAACTGTTGGAAACTTTCCGGCTGTGCCCACACGCTTGTCATCGCTTCAAACAAAGGTCTTCTAGACAGACAGGTGTGAGACAGTCGCCGGCGCTAGCAGATGGTGAGACTGGCTTTGCTGGCATAAAGCAGATCGTTTCAAGATAGAGCAGATCAGGTTTGGCGCGCTTATGAACGACAAGGGTTCGTCACGGATCGGCGATAGCTCTGTTTGTTTATTGGCTGATCTGTTGTCGCATTCAGAGTCCTTTAGTGCGACCGACACGTGACGATTTCTCGTCTGAACTGCTTCGTCTCGTCTTGTGCGCGCGCGAGATACTTTGAAGAGGCCGAACTGTAGACACGTAAAGAGGCAGTGCAAGCAGATGCCGAGAGTATACAGTAGTAGAAGTGATAAGAAGATCTAGATTAACGCGACGGCTTGTGTCTTTGGCTTGGCTTGGCTTGATTCATGCGTGGTGATGTTTGATGGCGCCCTTTGTGTGAGATCCACTCGCCATTCTCTGCTAAATTGCCCGGGTTACACACACAACGCGCAATTCACTTCTCCCCTTGCTTTTCTTAATTCTCCGTCCTTCTCTCTCTCCTCTGTCTCCCATCATCACCACCATCCTTTCACCAACCACTTCCATTTCGACTAACCCCAACTCAAGAAGGCTGCGCCTTTCCGTCACTCATTTACAAAGCTTTAGGAAGACAACGACCACACAACGACAACAGAGCTAACCGTCGCTCACTTTTAACCACGACAATAGCAAAGCCGAAACAATATAGCCATCTCACTCAATACTGTTTCATCAATAAGACAACAACAAGACTTCACTGCCATCTGCGACACTATCAAGCACATAGTTAAATACTTCGAAATAGTATCACAGAACTGTTCAGACTCTTTCACAACATCACGCGCATAACACAAGAACATTCGTCAACACACCCAAAACCACTATGCGTTCTTTCATTAACTCTGGCGCCGCTGTGCTGGCTGCCGCTACTCTTTCCACCTTTGTCGCTGCTGACAATTGTGCTGCTGGTGCTCAAGAAATTGCCGGCAACTGGTATTGTCAGGCTGTCAACACCATTCAGTACACTGGCTTCGGTGGTTCAGGATCTTACAACCAGGTCACCAACATGAACTCTGCCAACGGTCAATGCTCAAGTACACCCGTCTCTTACTCTGGTAGCATGGCCCCTTTGGACGAGGAGGTATGTTCAATGTCATCTTACCTTCTCGCAGTGCGCATCAACTCACGCTTACCAGGTTTCTATCCACTTCCGTGGCCCTATCCAATTGAAGCAGTTCGCTGTGTACACTCCAGGTTCTGCTAACACCGCCAAGCGTGATGTTCACGACCATGCTCATGTTCACAACCACGCTCACGCTCACGCCCATGTGAAGGAGAAGCGTGCTGATGTGTGGGTCACTGCCACCATTGACGGCAAGGTGGTTTCGTGGATCAATGACTGGAACCCTGCTGGCGCTGCCAGCTCAACCGTTGCTGTTGCTACTTCCACCAATGCAGCTGCCGCAATTACCACCACCCTGGCTACTTCATACATTACCTCTGTCGCAGCCGCTAAGAGCACTTCCGTTATCCCTACCAGCTCTGCCGTCGCTGCATCATCTGTGGCGCCAATTGTCAAGTCCAACGTCGTTGTCGGCAGTGGCGGATGGTCGCAGGTCTCTTACTACAACTCTGAGGCTGGTTCTTCAACTGGCTGCACTTTCATGGGCAACCACGGTGGTGCGGGATCTGGCGTTTGGGACTCTTCTTTTGGCATGTCTCTTTCTTACCTCTCTTCTGATGCCAGCACTGGTGCTGCTTCTCCTCAGGTTCTGCAAGATCTCACTGTTCCTTCTGGTACCGAGTTCTCCATCTTCTCTGGTACTCCCTGCTCTGGAAATTCATGTGGTTACTACCGTCCCGGCTCCGTTGCGTACCGTACGTACTGCTTGTCTCCTTAGTCGAAGCATTCACTAACATCATTGTCTAGACGGTTTCGATGGTCCTGAGAAGATCTTCTTGTTCGAGTTTCAAATGCCCTCTGATGGTAGCACTTCTGGTATGAACGCTGATATGCCTGCCATCTGGATGCTCAACGCTCAAGTTCCTCGCACTGGTCAATACGTTGCTGCTGACTGCTCCTGCTGGACATCCGGCTGTGGCGAGTTCGACATCTTCGAAGTTCTTACTTCTGGGTAAGTTTATCATGCCCATACCCGCTTGCTCACACCCGTTCTAACACTGTCAAAAGATCCACCAGGGCCAAATCAACACTCCACGGAAACGCCGCCAGTGGCAATGCTGGCAACAGCGATTACTTCAACCGCCCCACTGGTAGCACCATGAAGCTTGCAGTCAGCTTCTCCAACTACACCGCCACCGTCAAGGTTCTCAGCAACTCTTACCTTTTCACGAACTCTCTTACCGCATCCGCCATCAGCGACCTTACCAGCGCCACAACATCAGGTCTCAACAACGGTCTCGGCGTTTCGAATTTCGCCCTTACGAACAACAGCTAAGCCTTAGGATATGGTTGTTTTGCTATTTTCTTTTCGCAAAGCCTGTTCTACCAATGTTTATGAAGTTTATGTCAGAAATCGAAAATCAGATTTAACGTTTACCAAACGGCCTCTATGCTTCACAGCATGAATTCTTTTTCTTCGCCTGCCGCTGAATGATTGACTTTTTGTCTTCTTCGCCGCGAGGCTCTTATTCTTTCGCTTCTATCACTTTCTCTTCGACTGTACAAACTTTTCTGCGTTGCAGGTTGGCTTGTCAGCTTTTCTTTTTCTTTGGTATGGGACGCCGGAGTAGATCGCGAAAAAGTTGCTTGTTGAACATGCTACTTGGACGCTGTCAAGATGGGGACGTGGTGAGGATGGCTGTTGTCTCGTTGGATCTCTGGAGGGGAGCGGAGCGTTTGTTCATTTCTTTGTCGATTTTCTTGCGATTTGTTTGTTGTTATTTTATCTTTTGCTGATTTAGTAGCTTTAGGTAGCTGACCTGATAGTACTTTTGTTGCTTCATCTGAGCTGGTTTCCTACGCGTGGGTTGTTGTTCATATGACATGATCGGCAGAGTCGCGCTTGCCATGCTTGATCGTAAACAACTCACTCAACTTCATCTGCATGACGCAATTCTTTCTCTTTCTTCAATACCATCTCTCTTGCATCGTCAACCACGTCGACTCGAGATAGCGAAAATGAGAGAAGTGCTACTGCCAGTAGAGATTATGAGCTTGATTGCGGATGAGTGTCCTGTCAGAGCCCTGAAAAATAGCGCCTTGGTTTCCTCGCGATGGACTATTACAGCGCAGGCGAGGCTCTTTCGCTCAGTACACTGGCCAGACTGTCATGAGTGGACAAGAGAGGTTGAGATCGTGCGCAAACTTCGTCCACCTTCCCATAGCACTCTTGTTGCTGACCTTCGAATCTTCCGCGACATTATTGGAAAGTCCAAGCACCTGAGGTCAATGGTTTCGGAACTCTACCTCGCTGATACTGGGTACCGAAGTCGCGAGGTTGAGGGCGCCTGGCAAGAGGACGTTCGGCTCGTCATTAGCATGCTCGTAGCACCAGGACAATTGAGACAACTCGAACTCGACTCCGACCTCCTCGACCCGCAGGTCCCGCTGAAACAATATGGCGTCACGTCGCTCATTCACGCACCCGATTATCGCAGTGTTCGTGACGCGATAGATTATGAGGACCTAGTTCGATTCGCTTGCTTGCCGACTCTACAAACTCTTGAGCTAGAGCATATGGCTCGCTTTCACAGTGGCGTACGCCCAGAGTATCGCTTGCAGAATTTCTCCAATATCACTACGTTCATTCTGCATGATGTTTGCTTGGGTGGAGATCTCCGCTACGTGTTTGCTTGGTTCAAGAGCCTGCAGGTGCTCGAGATCACTAGCTTTAACTGGGATTTGGGTACGGCATATGTGCGAGAGCCACTCCACGCCGACCAGATTCCGCAATGGCTCATGAAGCAACGAACATCTCTCAAGAAGCTCGCCATACAGACCGATGAAGTCACGATTTCGGTCACCCAGCCATTCGGCACAGATTTACGTGAATTTGTAGTCTTGGAGCATCTGGTCTGCAGTATCGAAGTGCTAACGGAAGGCCTTTCCGCAGGGTGGCAGCCAGATACATGTAGAGCGGACGAAGCACCAACACCTGAAATTCCCCGTTTCAGGCCAGAGGAAATACTTCCACCACAACTGCGTACGCTGGAGATTCTGCTGTCCAACTCTCTATAATGACGACAAGTCGGGTATACTGCCACGAGCTATTCATGAGACGATGCATCTCTCTGCGTGGCTGACGAACATTGTAGCATGGAAACAAGCACGATTTCTTAACTTGAAGAACGTGGTTGTACGTAGGTTGGGGCCGGAGGAGGCATATTGTTGTGGGCACTATCGCAAGAAGGACATAATGCGAAAGTTCGAGCAGTGCGGAATTACTTTGTCCTTCACATCATTCGACTCAGCAGATTGGACGTGATATGTATTGCGCAAGAGAAGACAAGAAGATCGTTGACAGTTTTAAAGCGGTCTTTTCTGCCTGGCATCAGGAATATAGTGGCAAGCTATCTAGATTTCATGAGGATCCAGACAACCAACAGCGGACGAGCCAACGAGAGGGTGGACCAGGACGCGTGGCCGACGAAATGAAGTAGCAGCATCAGGTGCCAGGTAGCCAACAGAGTAATCACAAAGGGATAGTTCATGAAAAGCAATGCAATACTGGTATTCTCCATTCCTGAACTTAACCGAGGCTCAGCCTTTTACCTCACAACGCCGCCTTCGTGATGACATTCATCTGACAACTACACGTCCTCCTCCTAAGTCTTCTTGTTGCTATCCCACGCCTAAACTCTCGTCAACCATCCTTGCCATCAGTCCGGGGCAATCGCAAATAAGAGCTGTCGCTTCTGCACAATACTTCGCGCAAGCCGGTGAAAGAGAAGGGCAACAACATCATGCGATAGCCTGCCACGCAGTGCCGACACTATAAGACGTATACACTCCGACAACATCACACACAATGGCGACACCATCACCGCCTAAACCCTGGGAACGAGCAGGCGCCGGCGCAGGCATGAACACATCGACGACCCTACCCACATCCACACCATCGCAATCCTCGACTCTCGCACCCACCACATCCTCCTCCGCCCCAGCACTACCCGATCGACCTTCTGCACTCTCCACCATGGCAACACAGAACGCCACCGCCCTGTCCAACCCTTCCTCAATCGCCTCACGTCCTTACACCTCCTCCTATAACAGCTCTCCCTACAACTACTCCTCTCCGTACTCCTCACCCTACTCCCGTTTCGGCGGCGGCATGGGCAGCTCCATGTACGGTGGGGGTGGCATGTACGGCAACAGCATGTACGGTGGCGGTGGCATGTACGGTAACAGCATGTACGGCGGCGGCATGAACGGGATGTACGGCGGCCAACCACAACTCGGTCCAGACGGGCAACCCCTCCCTCAAAACATGATGTCGACCTTCGCACAAAGCACACAAGCCTCCTTCCAAATGATCGAAGGCCTCGCCACCGCCTTCGGCGGCTTCGCCCAAATGCTCGAAAGCACGTACATGGCGACGCACTCGTCCTTTTTCGCTATGGTCAGCGTTGCAGACCAACTCGCCACCCTGCGCAACAGCCTGGGCAGCTTCCTCGGCATTTTCACTATCCTCCGCTGGCTGCGCACGCTGTATGCTAAAGTTACAGGCCGGCCGCCACCAGCAGACGCAGCAGCATTGACACCAGGAGCATTTTTCAGCCAATTCCCCTCCCTCTCGCCTGCCAATGCCATCGGTGCAGACGGTAAACCTACAGCCCCTGGAGCTAAAGCCAAACCGAGCAAGAAACCATTCATAGTCTTCCTGCTCGCCGTTTTTGGAATGCCGTATCTCATGGGCAAACTGATCCGCGCGGTCAGCAAGTCGCAAGAAGAACAATTAGCGCAGCAGCAAGCACAGTTGCAACAGCAACAACTGCAAAATGGCATGATAGATCCAACAACAGGCCAAATCGACCCCTCACGCCTCCCCTTTTGCCGCGTGCTATTCCCCTTCCCGCCGCCGGATGCGCTAAAGGCGGGGACGTACGTACCGAGTGAAGCGGACTTGGTGGTGCAGAAAGGGGATTTGGTCGCTGTGCTGGATACGAGCGATCCTGATAGTCAAGGGCAGGCACAAGGACCAGGACAGCAAAATAAAGAGAGTGATTGGTGGCGTTGTCGCACGAGAGATGGACGGACGGGTTATCTTCCTCGCGTATACCTCGAGGCTGTGCAGAGGAAGTCTGGCGGTAGTGCTGCTGGTGGAGGGGCGATGAGTCAGGCGAGCTCGAGAGCAAATACTATGCCGGGGAGTGTGGGCAGTGCGGCTACGTTGGTTGATGGCGAGGATGGGACGGGGGAGGCGGCTGTCAGGGCTGCATTGGCTAAGGGTTTGGCGAAGGGGATGGTTGGGAATGATAGGACGGGGAGTTTGAAGAAGGAGGGGGTGGTTGGTGTGGAAGGTTTTCAGAAGGCGTGGGTGCCTGGACAGTAGTAGATGAATGGCAGTGAGATCTCTGCCACATCGACTGCTTAACTTGCGTTTCCTAGGGCAGGAGGACGTGGATGTAATAAGTTATGGACGTCAAACCAGACGCGGACAAGGATATCGAATGGAGGACGAAAGGAGGAACAAGGGAAGTCGACAGACTGGGGAGCTAACACATTGGCAAGGGGCAGATTGGAAAGAGAAACAAGGCTGGCATCGCAGTCAGACGAAGACGCAAACGGAAGAAGCAAGTAGGCGCGACACAAATGAGGACGAGCGCAAACGACATCTAATGACCATCATATTCTTCCCTTTCCTCTATATCACCAAAACCATATTTCGGAAGTGTCTTTTCAGTTTTCTTCTGCGAAAATAAAAACGGGCAACATTGGGTGTATTTCGTTTGGTACGTAGCTGTAAGCCGGATGCAGTGCAGCATCAGCATCGCCCAGCCATTCAGCCATAATGCTGATGCTGCTCTCAGCCAAACTGAGTCTGTTCTGTTCTCTCAGATAGCCTTCGAGTGTATCCTGTGATTCTGTCTACCTTATCCAATCGTCTCTCCCTTTCCGGTGCCCAGTATCACATTCATACTCCTATGGCACATCACATCACCTTCAAGCACAACACCTCATCATCTCATCACCGCCTCGTAGCCGGCCTAGCCGCAACAACACTCCTCGCAGGCGCCCCGGGCACGCCACCATACGACCCCACCTGTTGTGATGTTCCTCCTACTTGTGACCGTGCCTGTGCTTGCCCCATAATCCTGGCCCGTCGCGCTCTTTCCCGCTCAGCGACCTGAAACGTCTCCTCTTGTATTCGTCTGCGTCGCTGGAGTTCCGTTTCTGCTTGTGTTTGAGGTTGAGCGTTCATCGTCTGTTGGGGATGTTGTGGTTGGTATTGCTCGTGCTCGAGTGTTTCTGCGTCGTCGTCGTTGTTGTCGTTGAAGTCGTTGTATGTAGGAGCGTGATTGGATGGTGCTGATGATGGATGTGCTGCAGTACGTCGATAGCGTGGGTCCGGTACGCGGCCTGCTTGTGCTTGGAGGAGAGAGGGGAGGGCTGTTGGTTGAGGTTGAGATTGTGCGGCCCTTGTTTGGGCTTGAGCGAATAGTGGGGGCTGTGGTAGACGTGTTTGAGGCAGCGGATAATCGCTTGCGCCGTCGTAGCCCATTGGCCGTGATGGCTGCTGTTGCGTTCGCGTTCGTCGGGACGGTCTGGTGAGCGGTGGTGGTGCTGGCGGCGGTACTACGCGTGGCCTCCGTGCTGCTGCTGCGATGGGCGGTCGTTGTTGGTGACCCCTCGTTGGTGCAGTTGGCGTGTCCATATCGACGTCGATACCGCTGGTATCTATGTTGGAAGTATGGAGGACGACATCCTCTTCTCCTTCTGACACTTCTTCGTCGTCAGAGGCAGACTCGTCATGTCCAGCGTCGGCATCCATATCAGGGACATCAGCATCCAGATCCACACCACCATCTGCGTCAGGCACGTCCGCATCCAGATCAATCTCCATACCATCTTGATCTTGCAGCGCGTCACCTTCAAGCTGCCGTTCCTGTCTACGTCTTGGAGATGAGCCCAACGCACTACCAAAGGGATCCGCCGCATAGTTAGAGGCACCATCAACCATCGAACTCTCCACTCTCATTCCCATATCTAGTCCACCGCCATAAACTCTTCCTCCCTTCACCTTCGCCTTGCCCGCTACACTGCCCACTCCACTCGACTCTACTTCTTGATCTTGACCCCTCCTCCTTCTGCCACTCCTGCCCACACTCGGAACATTCTCTGTCCTACCTCCGTCTCTATCTTGTTCTCTGGCCGCACGCTCCTGCTCTTCACGCCTCCTTCGTTGTAGCTCTTTCTGGTCGCGTAACCTCTGCTCAGCTTTTGCTTTGTTCGCTGCTATACGTTGTATACTGCGTGCTTCGAAAGCGGCGAGGTCTTCTGGTGTCAATGTTATGACTGTTGCTGGACGGCGGAGCATGGTTTAGTGGGGATTGAGGTGTTGTGGTGTAAATGGAAGTCCAGTTTAAGAAATGCCTTGCCTGTTGAATGGCTTTTATGATAAACAGAAATGATGGCTTCGGTGTATCCAATTCGAAATCTGAGCGCGGTAGGAGCTACAAATTCAAGGTTGTTTTTACGGCGGTTCGAGGGCTTCGTTTCGGAAAGGTCCTGGGTGAGAGATAAAAGTGAGGATGGTTTGTTAATGCGCGCAGATTATAGTAGCAACGCTAAACATGCACTCGTAGAGATATTCTCGCTCATAGAGTAGATTTTGAATGTTGAGATGAAATCATTGTTTATTGACGTTGATCGCGGAAGCATGCACGTGACATCGTTCGTGTTTCAGGATTTCTGAAACAAGAGCAACAGAGATGAAAAGGGGAAAGAACATCTTGACAATATGTCATGCTTCATGCTAATACTATGTGCAAATATCGATTAGGATCGATTTGAAAGCTCTCAGTAAAGCTTTCCTTCCCCTTTGCGAATCTGGAATCGTGCCAACCTTTTGATGATCCCATTAACGCCACGCTGATGCATTACGAAAATTAAAGGCTCACTTCGATGCGCCATGTGCACCGCCTCCACCACCCATTATCTTTCCCATAGACTTGCCCAGCTTCAATTTCAAAACCGGTCTGTTTGTTGGTGGCTGTGGTACCGCTGATGGTGGCGGCACACTAGTGCTATTCTTTCTCTTCTTGTTAGGTGGTGCTGGTGAAGCAGAGGTCGAGCGTGAGGGATCGTGCGTGACTTTTTGTTTCTTTGTCGGTGGTCCTACACCGTTACCAGTTGCAGGACGAGGAGGTGGCGACATCGCTTTCCCAGACTTGACCGAAGCAGCCAGAGTGGATGCTTTGCTGCTGTGACCATTGATGACAGAGCAATTGCTTTGTTGAAGAACCTTTTGTGGTCGTGGCCCTTTGACTCCCGTCGGCCATCTTCCCAAGCGATCCCGGCTGATTTTGAGCACCACGATTCTGCTCACGCGTCCTTCTACTGTAGGTGCTACTGATAGACCGTGGTGCAGAAGTTTTGGGATAGGTGTAGGTAATGCTATCTCTGCCGGCGAAGCAGTTATTCCGTTCGTGTAAACCGACGATGAGCCGTTGGATATGCTCAAGTTGACTTTTGGCTTCTGTGGAGGCGGCATCGGTACAGGCTCCTGAGGTGTAGCTGCTTGTGGTGGAGGAACGGGTTTGGGCGTGGACACTAATTTGAGCGGCTTGCTTGGTTTCAAGGAGATGATTGGCTTTGCAATCGGAACCGGCTGAGGTGTTTCCACCTTGGGCTGTATAGGACCAAATCTGATCTTCGGTTTTACTACTACTGGGGCTGGTGGCGGTGTGGGCTCCCTAGGTACCAGCATCTTGGGCGCAAATCTTGTGCGGATTTTGTTAGTACGCCTGAAGGCGACGACAGCCTTCCCTAGATGTTGGGCTCTCCAATATCGAGGATACTTAAGCGTGACGGTCAGTTTGTCCACTGGCTCGTAGAGGTAACTGCACAGCTCCAGAAGGTTGTTGGTCTCCACTAAATTTATCGTTGTCGACGCGATTGCTGTCCAGAGAGCTTGCTTCAATACTTCATTTGTGCCGAGTTCCTCCTTCAATCCAGCAAGGGCTCCGAGGACTGTTTGTCGTCTTGCTAAGTCGGCTGCACGGCCTTCGGTTGACCCTTCTTGCTCGATGACGAATCCATCCATCGCTTGAACGTTCATGTCTGATTTCTTTTCACCCATAGCGATTCGGGCTAAGCCTCTGCCAAGTATATGATATAGATGGTGTCGGAAGTACACTGAAGTGCCCGTCGAAAGAGTGTAAATGATGTACGAAAGAATCGAATTGTTTCGTAGCATACCTAGCTCGACCAGGCATTCGAATGCTTTCAACCTCAGGTTATCACCATTGCCGTGTCTGGTGTACTGCAAAATGATTTGCAGGTTAGTCTGTACAACTTTACCTTTAGTTAACTTGAGTAAACACTCCAAAGCCGTGGCCGAGTAGATATTCTGATAGGACGAGATCCACTCGTCTATTCTTCGGTACCTCTCAATCTCATTCACAGCATCCTTGCGGAAGGTGTCTCGGTCTACATCTTCATCATACGATTCAAGGCCTCTTCCATCTGCAAGGGCTTCCGCTAGAGCAGTCAAGAGCGTGGACATGTAGTGGTTGTCAGAAAACTATAAGTGTTGTTAGCCTGAAATTGGCACATCTAACGAGCAGTACGTACCTCGTTTTCTGAATTGTCATTAAACTTGAGCTTGTCCAAGAAGAATCGCTTCACTCTAGCGGGTGCTTCACCTGCATTGTCCTTTATCTTGCCGATAGCTCTTGGTATCACACACTGCAGGAAATATGCAGCACGTTCCGAGAAGTCGTTCGGTCTCATCATGTTCGAATTGGTGAAGCAGAAAAGCTCATGAAAGATCTTCTCCAAATGGTATAGACCTATCCAGTCACACTCATCGGTTGCGCATTTCACCAGGCCAGTAGCGGCCATTGTTCGAACACCATGGAAGTATCGCTTGTCCATGACAGTACGTGTTAGGATGGTTGAGATCAAAGGATGTCCTTGCTGTACTGCAATGTACTGGAGGCTCTAGAATGATGTTAGCGCTTGTTTGAGCTTCTCAGGCTATACGCAGGCATACCTCCACCTGGGCAACCACGTCACGATCCTGTTGAAGTTGCGAAACAAACATATAAGCAGGCATATTGATATTGAGCTTGCAGATCCACTCAAAATCTGCGTCCATCCTGATCCATTCGTAAGACTCCCCATTCATACGGTCTTCGTCCTCTTTTGACCAGTCGGTTAGCCTCCAATCAGCGACCTCATCTTCTGCTTGCAAGACGTCTCCAAGACAGTAAAGCAGAACTTCATCCTGCCCTTCGTTATTATTCGTGCCAGTGGCAGCTAGTCGCTCTTTCTGCCGTTTACTTCTACCGAGTCTCTTGTATTTCGTGTTATAAGGCACTTCGAATCGTGTGTTGGTCTCCTTGATGTCAACAATGTGCTCATATGGAGTACCATCGGCTTCATGTATGCGTATCGTCATTGGGCCCACAAATACTGTAGGAGGTAGACCAGCATACACTTCAGCATCCTCTTCCTTGATATCCCGCAGAAATCGTTCTGGGTCCAGATTTTGGGGCTGTGCCAGCTCTTGCCTTTCACTCTGTACTTGTCGGATAAGCATCTCTACAACCATTCTTTTCTTATTGAACCTCTGCGTAACCTGAAAGGTTGGACATCCTGCGCAGTATACCCACTGTTCGAAGAAGCTATCTAGGGGCAAATGACCCATCTTCTGACATCGCTGGTGAAACGTGCTTGTGGATATGAATGTAGCATCAGCATCACCACCTTTCGATGTTGTCAAGAAGCGAGAGATTACGCGACTTATGCCGGCAGAGCCACTAGATTTGGTAAGTCGCCTATCCAAGATGAAGAGGACTACTCCAGCTTTCAATGTCATAAACTCCATCTCTGAAGGATCAAGGTGTAATATCGATCCAAAAGCTGACAATGACGGTCGATTGACATCAAGCTCATGAACACGATCGGCACATTGCTTTTGCCGGAATCGATATTCGTTGTTGCCAGTCAGAGTCCTCATGAAGGTGTCTGTCATGAAGCTTCGCATACCAGTGATGAGCCAGGCATCGGCAGGCTCTCTCGCAACCAAGGCGATTCCTGCATATTGTGCTGCCAAAGCATCAACAATGGTCCTCGGGACAGTATCAAGCGGATCCAGAACGTCTGCTGGGAAGAGAAGTCTTGTGCTACAGATAGAGAAGCCAGCAGTCATAGAATAATCGCACGGCAGGTCGTCCACGAAGCAGACCTTGTAGCTGTCGCCTGTGAATGCTGTGAAAGTATTTGTGAAGAAGTCAACAGCCTGTTTCGCATTAGCATCAACCACATATCGACAATTCTCAAGCTGACCTTTGCTAGTGGCATGCACGTATTTCGAACTTCTGCTGCACGTCCAGGTAGGCAGTATCCATGAACTCGCACTGCTTGATTTCCAAGTCTTTCATCGTCGTCTAGTTCACGAAAGATGGAGAGGTCAACGTCCTCGAAAGGACCAACTGCGAAGCCGATTTGATTCGCCGAAGCAAGAGAAGCCGTAGAGAATGACACGGTTTTGCGAGAAGGGTCTGTTGGATCGATGATCTAGTATGTCAGATGTGAATTCTTGATGTTCATAACACGATCTACATACTTCATCTGTCAGATTTCCCGAGCATATAACAGACAGGTCAAGCGCTTTTTCCCTTTCATTTAAGCCCATCAGATCACCCAGCGTCTTTACGGGTGAGGTGGCATTCTCGACATCTACTGGCTCTATCGATTTCGTGGAATTTTCTACAGACTGGACGAAAGCATCACCAAGTGTCCTTGGACAGCGAATCGAGATATCCCAAGGATGTCGACTCGTAGGATCATCGACGCATGGGAATAAAGAACATGCAGTTCCAGGCAAGACTGAATTGCTTGTGTAGACATGAGGATATCTTGTATCATCCTCTTGGATCCCTATAAACTGCAAACCGTCTCTTATATCCTTCGTCTCAAATACGATATCTATCTTTAAAGGGGTGAACGATGCTTCTTCTGCGCCTGCTAGTGGCTCATTGGGCGTGAGCGTGTCAATCTCGGTCTTGACGAGCTTCAATGTTAATGTTGTAGGCGCTGAATCTGAAACTCTAACTCCTCGAGGCAGAGGTATGTGCAGCTCTTCTGCGGGCGGGTTGTCAACATAGGGTTGAATTCGGTGTCGCAGCAAGTGATGCTGATGTACGCTAGAGGACGGGAATGGCTTTGCGAGCACATAGGGATCCAGGTAGTTGATATCTTTCAAGTTGACAGCTTTTCCTTCTACGCTCACACTCTTAATCTTTGTCTGTCGGCAATTCAAGCGTATTGTTCGTAGCTCGTTCGATTCTGGAAGAATTAAGATCTCTGTTCTTCCAAAGATTGCGCGATGGGCGAGGTCAATGTCGAGATGAAGCTTTTGGTATTGAACAGTAAAATCTCGACTCGCAGGACCAGTACCAGCTGGATCTAGAGTGTCCGCCATTACTATCGGCAGGAGTTTGTAGAACGAGAGTAGGAAAGTCCAGAGAAGGAGGACTCTGATGCCTCGACCAGTGAAGGCGGGCAGTCCAGAGTGAAGCTAGCGACCATTCGGGTGCCACAGCTCTAGGCAGAGCGCATATCCAGAGATCTGATCGAGACGAGGAGATTGGCGCGCAAGGTCGATGGTGCGCGAATGTGGTGCGACGACGAGTTATGGAATGTGACGGAGAATGAATTAGCTCTCTGCACAGATCCAGAAGGGTTCAGAGCGATTGCGCTGCGATGGTAGTGAATGTATTGCTGATATCAAAGGTGGAAGAGACACGAGAGCATGACGCTTGGGAGAGATCTCGGCAACGACTCCGACCTGCCAATTGTCCTTCCATTTTCTGAAACAAGGAGAGACAACAACAAGCACAGTACAGCACAACTCACCTGCAGCATCATTCTCGCGCAAGTCGCGCGTAAAGTCGACATCCTCTCGCTTCTAAAGTGCAAGTTGAACTCGCGTACCAAATAGGAGCACACAATCTCTTCGTTCCATCCAACAATGTTCTCCTTCCTTGCAATCGACTACTTCTCCCTCCTGCTACCACTGGCCTACCTCACCACCCTTATCGGTTCTCTAGGCACCTTCTCCTACCTCTACCGCCGACGACAAGCTCTCAAAGCCGCAACCTTAGAACCCTGGTTTCCAGCTCACCTCCAGCGAAACATATACCTCTCCCTCCTCGAACTCTCCTCCTCGCCATCTGCAAAGCAGGAAGTACCCGACTCCCTCCTCCGCGCTGCGCTCCTACGTCGCGCCGTAGAAGACATTCGTCGACTAATCAGCCTAAGAAACGCAAAGCCAGCGCTCACGCAATTACTGCAAAGAGGCAGTGTCGGAGATGAATTGATGCAACGGTTCACAGTCGCCGAAAAAGAGATGGAAGCCGAGCTGAAGGAAGTAGTGGAAGAGGCGAATGCGTTAAGTCAAGGACCTGTGCCGTGGGGTCAGTATATCTTTCAGAGCGCAAGCGAATGTGTAGGCAGGGAGATGCTAGATAAGCAACTGGAGAAAGTAGAGGAGATCCGTGTTGAAGGGAAAGAGCAGTGGGAGCGAAGGAGGGAGACTGTCAGAGAAGGATTCATGAAGGAGCTTGAAGCTGAGACGCCTGTGAAGAAGGAGGAAAAGGATAGGAAAGGAAGCAAATCTGGCAGTGACGAGTCTGACGTGGTAGTGGTGGAAAGTGGTGGTCCTGAAGAAGGAGCTGTGGTCAAGGACGAGCCGCTCACGAAAATCAAGCAGGAACTACAATCTTCACCGGGCACGCCTAGCACGCCTGGAAGTTCAAAGAAAAAGAAGGGCAAGAAGTAAAATCAACCGTACAATAGTAATGTGGTACCCGCCGTGCAGACTCCTATCAGCGCGAGCGTATCATCGAAGCGGTTGGAGAAAAACAGAATGCAGCTCCGGGGTTTCTAGGTGAAGATGTACAAATATCATGGAAAAAGGAGGGCATATCCTCTGGGAAATGACAGGCTTACAGACGTTGTTGAGCACGCTGATCAGACGAACGAGCCTGTACTAATGACGCAAAAACGATTCTAAACGAGCTGCTTTATCGCCTCCAGATCAAAATGACCTTTACCATCTATATCTCTGCTTCCAGCTTTTGCGCTACTCCTAATATTCATGAACTGACAACATTATCAGCACCAGCACACCTCACACTGCAATTTCCATCATCGTCCTCATTGATGTGCATATCATCTTGGAAATTGCTCTACCAGTAGGATACGGATGTCTTCTTTTAGCTATATGTCAACCTCGAGCCTTATCGGTAGTTCCTGAACCACTACTGCGAATCGATTGACCGCCTCTCAGGACATAACTGCGAAGCGTGACATCGTTGCGAAGCGTGCTAATAAATGTCACATGAGACAATGTTCATTATGGCGGGGACGATGTCTCCATCAAGTATGTTCTGCGACTCAATCAGACACATCCACCGATTCGCTCCATGACAGAGTTGTGAAGCGTGCTGATAGGAAAGCAATCGTCATATCGCAACTATGCAATTCAAGCATCTTCCTTCTTGGTTGTATCTAACTATCTCTCCAGCTGCATTTACAAACAGGTATGCGAGGACTGCCCCTCTGGCACACACCCCACTTTCTACATCTTTAATTGAAATGGAAGGTCACGGTGCCTTTAAAGCCTAGCCGCCACCCGTCGTCGATCGACCGGAATAGTATAATCGGGTTCCCTTTAGCATTCTGGATGCCGTTCTCAAGGAGACCTCTTTTAATATCCTTTATCAGAAGAGCTTCCTTATCCTTGAAGTTGTACCAGGTTTCATTTCTCTTGTGCCAGCTCTTCCAGCTATCCCCATCTTGTTCACGACGCTGCTGAATTAATCCTCCATTCTCATCTACACGATATGGAATATGCTATGAAGGTGATAAAGTCCAGGCATCTTCTTAGCTGAAGTGTTCTGGTACTAAAACAACCCCACTTGCAGAGCTATCTACAAGAATCTTATGTGTTATGTTCTTTTCTCTAGCCCAAGCGGCTCCGTGGCCGGCAAAGCCTGTATCCGTGGGAAGGTATTGCCATAACTCTTTCTTTTAGGCGTCTCGGCTGACAACACCCGCGAACTCTGAACAGGTACCGCCACCTTTCTCGTACAACTGACGAACCTCGTGGCGTACTTCGTCGTTGATTTGTAGTTTTCCAACTTTTCGGCCTAGTTCTTTGAACATATCTTTCACATCTTTAAACTGCATACAATCTTGCAACGACATTTTGGCGCGGCGAAGGAGGAAGTCCTAGTTGTGTATATTCGTAAAGTGGTCGGACCGCTAATGCTGATAATAGCTAGCATTAGTAGCGACTCGGAGTGTTTACTCTGACATAGTGTCTATCGGCGATGACGTGGGTTGACGAAAGGGTTGTTGAGAGGACGAAGGACTGATGACTGTTGTTTATTGGCGTCATGGACAGAATGTGTAAGTGGTGAAGCACCAGTTCCGATCAAGAATTGAAGCTGAAACACTGCAGATAACCAACAATACCCTTTGTGTTTGTTACCCAACCACGTCCCCAATCCAGATCCCGAAGAAACCAACATCACATCCCAACCCAAGCCCAACTAAACACAAAGCTGGAGCAAACTTGAAATAGCTGAAAAGACCTTGTGACTGATGCCTTCACTCTTTCTCCTCCTCACATCACGACTCAGCAGAGGAAGACCAACTCCTTGCTGGAAAGGCCTACAGACATCTTTGAGCACGCTGCGCAGACGATAGCGCCTCTGCTAATGACGCAAAAACGAGTCCAAGCGAGCTGCTTTATCGCCTCCAGATATTTTGCGACTCCCTTTCCCATCTATGTCTCTGCTTTTTAGCTTTCTCGCTGCTCCTCAGATTTATGACATAGACCGCATAAACATAGGTATGAATTTGTCATCAGCTTGGACATAATGGATCAATGCAAGCATAGAAGAAGCAATCTGAACCAAAGTTCAATACAGTACGAAACAAAACGCTATCGCCTTCAACTCAGACTCAAAACAGAACAAACCAAAAGAAACCAACTCATGACCTCAACCTCCCAAGCTCGAAGCTTTCCCATATGCCCATCATCAAGTCATTCACTCCGGCCAATCCCGTTACGACTTCCCCTCTCCCTTCCTCCCCTGCGCAACAAGTCTATTCCTCAAATCCTTGACCGCATCCGCCCAGGACGCAGCCCCCTCACTCCCACTCCCACTCCCACGAACACTCCTCTCCACCCTCCCTCTCAAAAACTCCGTCATCCGATCCTCCTTATACTTCTCTCCATACACCACCCTCGCTCTCGGCAATACCTTGACCAACATTTCCATGTTCTCGACTGTAGCCAGCACTTCAAAGTCCACCAGCATTTTCGTGCCGACTACTGGTAGGACGACGTTCGCACAGACTTCCAGCTTCTCGTCGCTGCGGATTGCGCAGTCGGTGCGTGCAGAAAAGTCCAAGCTGCGGACTTGGCGTGATACGACGCAAGTTTTGTCCCACCCTGTGCTGACGAAGGTGAGGAGGGTGGATAGTGGCGTGCTAGCCTGGACTAGACATTGCAGATGAGCTCGCATGAACTGTAGGAAGAAGCGAGCTTGTGTTGTCAGTGCCTGTGGTCGACGGTGAATCGAGGCGTCGTCTCCGATGTAGGTTAGGCTGATAGGAGCATTTTGACCTGTTTTAGCTGGATTTATGGCGTCGCTGGTGAAGGCGGCAGCGTCGAAGAATAGTTGCAGATCGTTCCGATAAGTCATGGTGAGAGTGGTGCCAGAAGCTGAAGTAATACGCCAACCGTGCTTTTCATCCAGAGCATCGACATCGGCTACATCAAGCGTTAGTAGGCTACACAACTGCACTTGTGGAAGAGCCTTTCTTACCTTTGAGAGTATTCACTTCCGCCACAGACCAGCCTTTGAGCTCCTCTCGAACACGCTGAGCATCTCTCGTCGCTTGTTGGCAATCGATCTTCTCCTGCTGAATCTGTGCGATTGCTTCCTCACTGGCTTTGAGTTCTTGCTTGTATTTCTCGATCATACTCTTTTTACTTGACACTTCTGCATCAACCTCGACCAGACGACGTCGAGCTTGATCGAGCTCGCCCTGTTTCGAGCTGTCAAACTCGGCCGCATGTGCTTGGAGTTCCTCGCATTGTTGCTCAAGCTGACTGAACTCTTCTAGCATGCTCGGAAGTACGTTCTGAACTGCTTGCTCTTGTTTCAGGAGTGTAGCACCGTCTCCAGCCATACCTTCTGCTGTACTGTTCAGTGCGCCTCTCAATCCTTCAAGGAGCTTCATGCGCCACTCATACCACATGCCTTTGCTTAGATGGCGCGCATGAGCCTTCATCTGCTTGAATTGGTTGTCCATAACTGTACGTTCTGCAGGCGCAGCAGACATATATTTACGGAAGAGTGGTGGATTCTCCTCGAAAGTGTCTGCTTCAATCTCACGAATGACGCCACGTCCTTCTGCAATATATTTCTTGAGCTCACGGCACGACTATAGTTATACTGTCAGCAAAGACGAGACAATCAATCGATCTAGATGACCTACGTGTTGGAAAAGCTCCAGCATGGGGATAGTACAAGCACCAGCTACCACCGCATCCTCGAACTGTTTGGCGGGATCTGCTTCTATCTCAGCTTGAGCAAGTTGTGCATCAGTCGGCGCTACAGTATGTCTGCGCTTTGTTGTGTTGAGCTCTATAAAGCGAATACTGGTCATGTTCAGGAAGTCTTGGAGATGAACTTTCTCGACTACTTCCTCCTCCTCGATTGGCTCTTCTTCAATGCCACTTTGTTGGCCCATTGTTGGTAGAGGCGCTTTAGCGCTTAGAAGTGCTTCGACATCCTTGAAGTGGCCTTTGTGTATTGGTGTAGCAATGTTCGATATGGTTGGTGTGCTCTCCTCAAGAGGTGTGCTAGCTCGAAGGACATTATTTGTGTCTGCAGTCATGACCAATCGGCCGATTGTCTCAGCCTTAGTCGGTGGTGCTTGTAATCTTATCCTCTTCACTGGACTTGCTTCACGGCCACGAAGACCACGTGGTGTGCCATCCTCATCACTCTCATCAAGCTCACGAGGTCTTTTTCCAAGAAGCCCAAGAGCCGCTCCTGGTGCCAGACTTTTGCGTCCTTTGAGGTTCTTCTTCTGTGGCGTCTTCTTTGGTGTCATATTGCCAATAGCTTCTTTTAACGTGGCAGTGTGGTCAAAATCTTCATCATCCCCGTCAACCTCTTTTTCCATAATGAATTGTCCACTCTCACGACGCTCCTCTTGTTTATGTTCTCTTGTGATCTCAGCTTCCATATCTCTTGGATCTGCAAAGCGAATCATGCGAGCACCAATTTTCGAGGGTGTAAAGGTGCCTGCTTGCTCGCCTATCGACGCACGTCTATCGAGAAGAGCAGCAACACGAGGCGAACCTAGCCCTGCCTTGTCCAAGCCAAAGCCAGATGCACGACGCTTAGCCGGCGAAATGTTTGGGTATGCATTCGCCATTGTGTTCTCAGCAGTGGCATCGAAGCGTAATGATTGTGCACCAACTGGTGTGACGCCGGTCTTCTTCGACGCAGACTCCAGTAGCTCCTCTTGAAACAGCTTCTTGGGAGTAGTCTCTCTTTGTATTGTGGCATTCTTTGTTGGTGGTGTCTTACCTGGTGTAATGGGACGAGAGACCATAGTAGCGCTTCGGGTGGACGGGGTTGAAGGACTCTTTGCTGGAGTAGACAAGAAGCTGTCAGCTTTTGCTGCCGATCTTGTACGAGGCGATTTAGTCGTTAGAGTAGGGCTACCAGTTTCAGAAGCCACAACTGATTTGCGTCTCAATGCTGGTGCTGATGGTCGGGCGGGAGAAGCGGAAGCTTTTTTGGCGTTTGCTGCACTGTTCAGTTGAGGTTCTGGTTTTGCTATGATGCCACCAATTGCCGTAGTAACGTCCATGTCCATGTCGATGTCCATTGTATTTTCCTGGCGATCTTGAGTAGATGTGTGTGTCCGAGGCAAGATGCCGCCGATGGCTGTAGTCATGTCCATCGTGCCGCCATCCTCTACCATGGTCTCATTCTCAGTTTGCTGCTGCTGTGCCATCATACGTCCTTGTATTCCACCAACAACTGCTGTAAATTCCATAGACAGGTCTTCAGCTGTATCGAGCTGCGAGTCTTCTTGCCCACTGTCTCGTCTTTGAATGCCACCGATAGCTGTAGTGAACTCCATAGTCTCGCCACTAAATGAAGATCCAGATGAGCGTCTTCTGCTGCGAACGCTCTGTCTTCGACCTTGTTTCTGCTGTGAATCGGATTTGATACCACCAATGGCTCGAGTCATATCCATACTCATGTCTTCCTCCTCGACCATGGATAATTCCGGGTTCGTGGCTGCACCTTTCAAGGCAGCGCCTTTGAAAGCAGGTGAAAATGGGTTGAAGTTTCCTTGCTCCAGAGGAACAAAATCTGCAGACTCCCGAGGTGTTTGTATATTCTGTGCCCAAGGTCTGAAAGCTGTTGTAATTTCGTCGCCTGCCATCTCCATCGACACATCTTCCGTGGCGTCATTGTTTTCGGGTGAGATCATGGCATCTTCTTGCTCTGCTGTAAACACGTCTTGAGCAGCAACTTGGTTCACAGTGCCTTCTTCGTCACTTTGAACGTCCTCTCCAATATCTGAGCTACCTGTGACAGGACTTGAGGAGAGCGCGTCATCCGGATTGTTGAAGTTCATTGGCGGAATGCCTGAACTTCTTCTCCTCCGCTTTTTTTCTCTCGCTTCCTGCTCTTCTGCGGGAGACGCTGCAACCTGCACGTCAGAAGTTTCACCAGGAGCTCTGACAGTGTCTTCGAAACTATTAGACATTTCAGAAGCACGCCTTGTCGAGTTGCTAGTGGCAGTCGAAGTGGTCGAATCATGCATTTCCTCCATCATGTCCCAGGTGTGTAGTGTGGCTTCTGGCGCAAATGAGACTCTTCGGTTGGCTAAAGGCTGTTAACACCAAACCAATCTTGTATTTATCGACAAACCTACCTAAGGACTTTCGTCGAGCATCACGCGCCTTGATCGCCTGCTCCTTCTCCTTCTTGCGCTTCTCTTCCTCGGTCTCTTCATCTCCTAATGGGTCAGCTCCCAAATCTAGCAAAGGCTGCGGCGAGATGCGCTGGTTCTGTAATGATAGTCCGCCATTGGTATTGACTGGTATGTTCTTTCGAGCTGGAGAGCGAGTTGGTGATTGGGTTGCTTTGGTAGGCTTGCGTGCTGGGATCTCCTTGAGTGGCGACAATGGGATTGCTGGCTTCAGAATGGACTTCGGCGCTGGGACAACAATCTAAGAAGACCAACATATCAGCATACGTGACAACCAAACTTATGCGCGCCATATATCAATCTGCGTAATGACACCCACCTTTCTCCGATTGCCCGCATCCTCCTTAAGCGCATCAATTCCACCAGGACCCAAACTCTTACTGCGTGATCGCTTCTGTAGTTTCAATGCAGCTTTCGCAGCAATAGCGCTTGTATCAACAGTCATGTTTTCCTTGTCCATCAACAAAGCATCATTGTCAGGTGATGGCATGTGTGCGATTGATTTACGCGATCGTGGTCGCATATGTGCAGCGACATCGCCTTGCGGTGTAGGCATCTTGCTGTATCTGATCTATATTATTGGTATCGTCTATGGCATCGTCCTTGGAGTTCTGCTGTGTTGTTTGTTTACCAGGTACTCTTGGCAAGCCTTAAACGCTGGCTGATTTAATCGATAAGAAATTTAACCCTAAGGTCGGTTCACCCACAATCATCACCAAATTCTTTAGCGAGACGAAGCACTTTGTCGACTATTGACGCCTATTCTCCCAACTCCCCTCGACATATTTCACATCTACAACACAACATGGCTGACGTGACACAAGCAGCAGCTGCTCCCGCTCGTGGTGGTTTTGGTAGCCGTGGTGGTGACAGAGGAGACAGAGGCCGTGGTCGTGGTGGACGCCGAGGACCTAGACGAGGCGGCGCAAAGGATGAGAGCAAGGAGTGGCAGCCAGTGACCAAGCTCGGTCGTCTGGTAAAGGCCGGCAAGATCAGAAGCATGGAGGAGATTTACCTGCACTCATTGCCCATCAAGGAGTACCAAATTGTCGACCACTTCTTGCCCAAGCTCAAGGATGAGGTTATGAAGGTGCGTAAACTGGGCGAGGAAGAAAAAGTCATAGAAGCCATTGGGCAGCATATGCGAAGCAAGAGACAGTAGCACAAGGAAGAAAGAGATCAGAACAACACTTCACATCGAAAGATACACATCGAAATGGCAATAGAGAAGGAATTACCAGGACTAACACACCATCCTCTCACTCAATAGATCAAGCCCGTCCAGAAGCAAACCCGTGCCGGTCAACGTACTCGTTTCAAGGCCATTGTCATCATTGGTGATTCCGAGGGTCACGTCGGTCTCGGTATCAAGACCTCAAAGGAAGTCGCTACAGCCATCCGCGCCGCCATCATCATTGCCAAGCTCAGCGTCGTACCAATCCGTCGTGGTTACTGGGGTACCAACCTTGGAGAGCCTCACTCTCTGCCCGTCAAGGGTTCCGGAAAGTGTGGATCCGTCACTGTCAGAGTATGTTAATTGAGAAAAGACGAGCCAATGTCTGCATCGTGCATGTATTTTGCTGACGAAATAATCTAGCTTATCCCTGCTCCTCGTGGTACCGACATCGTCGCCTCCCCTGCCGTCAAGCGTCTTCTCCAACTTGCTGGTGTACAGGACGCCTACTCCGCCTCTTCTGGAAGTACCAAGACTCTTGAGAACACACTCAAGGCCACCTTCTCCGCAGTCACAAACACCTACGGCTTCTTGACGCCCAACCTGTGGAAGGAGACCAAGCTCACAAAGAGCCCATTGGAGGAGTACAGTGATGTGTTGAGGGAAGGAAAGAGATATTAGATGTCGATTTAGCGTGGGGCTGAAAATGGGAACTTGGGTGTATTCATGACGGGTGTCACTTTCCTTGAAAATATGAAGGGAAGCCCTAGATGCTCGAGCGAGGTTTCTCTAGTTGTGCATGTAGGTTAATCATGATGCAAATGAGAAGTCCTTTGATGATTCAAATACGTCTACTATCAGCTCCCTCGCGTGTCTCTCCATCTGTGAGTAAGGGAAGCACTTTGAGGGTGACTTAAATATTTTGATTAATCACGATCGCATACACATCGCACAAAGAACAATAGCATAAGCAGACTCCTCATCCTATTCCACTCATAACTCAACATCAAATCCAGGGTCTCGTGAGCACGCTTCCAGCGCCGCCATCTGGGCCTGCGTAAGCGTGTTTACTATAGATACACCGACTCGCTGTATCATGCCAGGAGGCCGACGACACACAAGGGTTGCTCTGATGGAGTGCTTAGAGCCGGGGAAACGGATTTAGTCGCGAATGTATCTTGTACTTGTTCAGCTTTGTAGCTGATTGAGCCACGTGAAGCTAAGTCTACAGCTTCTTCGCTCTTGTTACCAGGTATATTTTACCATGTGTTTTCAGTACTACATAAGATAGAGACTGTTCTATACGTGAGTGTGAGCCATACTAATGGTGCAGCCTATGGGGTGTTTAGAAGGAGCAACCGGGACTAGAGAGGGACGTATCTGAACTCGATCTCGCAAAAGTCTTCGCCTGTCGTGACCGGCCTGTAGACCAGTCCAGAAAGGAGACCATGTCGTGCACGGTCAAGCCTGTGCTACCTGGTCTGTACGACCCATCGGTGTGTTTGCGGCACATCCTGCGAGTGTCCACTGAACACGAGAGAGTCGACCAAACCAAGGGCACGGAACGTGCGTGCGTGGAGGGTTACACAGTTGTGCTGTCTACATCTCAGTAATTGCACATGTGTGCAAATCTACTGGTAGAGAGCATGCCACCAACTAGCTGAAACCCGGAGCGCTTGGAGATGTATTTTGACGTCTTCGAGTACATTGCTGGAGGCGTCACAAGATAATCAGCTTCCTTCCGTCTCACTTGCGCCATGGTTCTAGCGCGTGCTCGCTTCTGGAAACACCCACGATATTAAGCACCGTTCAATCCTCATTCGAAGCGTTCCCTACATCAGATATCACCTCGCATGTCGTGATTAGCTCATACCAGAGTCGACCCACCCACAATGTTGTTCTGCTCTTTGATCCTGTCATCTGTCTTGGTCGCCCTCTGTCTTTCGGAAGCAGGCTTTGCAGCTGCGCAGCTGGAAGCCCGAAGTGGCAGCGTGTGCTCTAGTGGCATCTATGGAGAGCTCGCGCCAATCCTGGCCAAGTAGCCCGTGGCTCAGGCATACTGCTCGATAGCATTTCCTGTCAAGTGCAGCTCTACATCCCCTAGTAGCACCACGTCGCCAACCGCCAAATCGCCAACCGCGAACCAGCAGTCTTCTGCGTGGTCGAAGGGCCAAGGTTAGCCCAGAAGCGTGATCTCTACGCTGTGCGCATGTATTAGGACACCAAAGGTATGTAACATGTCGCCTGCAGGCCGCACACAACAGAGCCATTTCTTTACGTATACCTACTGACATTCCGAAGCCATGCACCACGACCTCGAAGCACACGGGCTCAACGACGCCGACTACATTGACAACACCGACTACAACGACAACGCCGACTACAACGACAACACCGACTACAACAACGACACCGACTACTACGACGACACCGACTACTCCGGAATCTCCTATCGTCATCACTATAACTCCTATAAGTATAAATCGTCTGAAGGACCTTGCAACAAGTCTGATTTTGTGGATACTTAGGCACCGCCAACTACAACTCCGGCAGCATCGCCAACACCCGTGATGTGCTCAGTCACCGTCTGTAACCAAGCCAATACGGATGCTGCTTGTGGTGCTGGATGTTTTTGCGTCCCAGACTATCCCACTGAACAGGATTACTGTACTGACGCCTCTCGTTCCCGCAACAGCTGTGGCACTGATGGAGATTGTCCGTCTGGCGAATATTGTTTCGATATCTGTGGTGGAGGGATTTGCCTGAACGTCGAGACCTGCGAGAATACAGCGAGTCCGCAGCATATGTTTATAAGAGGGCTACCAAGGAAGGCTGCCACGGGGCTTCAAGATTGTCTATTAGCATAGATGTCTGATCGGGCTTCAAGGTTGTCAATCAGCTTGTGTATGTAATCTGTTGTTAGTTTTGAACTTAGGCAGAGAAAGTCATTGGTCCCAGGCATCAAGATTGGACGCTCCTTGCTGGCAATAAGATCTCTCGGTATGTCGCGGTGATATGGTTACAATAGTTCTAAGAGCCAACAAGCCCACTAGTTTTAGTCTTAAGCAAGGTACTTCTTGGTTGTCATCTGACATGGTTGCGATGCTTGTCAGATTGTGCTTTACAACTGTTCAATCTCGTGAAGGGAAGAAGTTCTCCTCTGTCCAGTTCCGGCACTTTCTCAACCTCTGACATCCGACTGCTCCTATACTTCCCAGCTCGATCTTGACCTCAAGCACATCTTCCTTGTCTGTTTCTTCGCTCTCGGACACTCCCTCCTCGCTTTTGAGACCTCCAGCTCATCTTGTTGATCGACTTTTCGCGATTGACTTTTCGCGATGCGGCCTCTGCATGATTCTGCCGCACTACGAAATTGCTGCGAGTTGGTAAGTTCATACTGTTCAGCCTGTTCTGCAAGGACATGGTTTGAAGCAAGTCAATAAGCACAAGACAAAAGAACTCTCTCTATCGAACATTTTCAGCAGTCTCCTATTTGCTAGGACACCACGCATTACTACTAGTGCAAAGGGATCAATGAAGCGCAACGAGCGACGAGCAGAAACTAACTACAACAAGCTACCTAAGGAGCTATGCGGATCGCATCACAACCAGTCACCGTCTTGATATCCGCGAAGACCTCGTTGATGTCCGAGTACAACCCCACATAGCCGTCCTCGAAGCTGCCGAAAACAAGTCCCACGACACCACAATTCTTTCCCAGAAGCAGTGAGCCCGAGTCACCTCCGTACTCTGGGCATGGGCCCCTCGGAAGCACGTCGAACATGCGCTCCTTCGTGACTTGCCAGCCGAAAGTGTCATCAGGCTTAGCAAACCAGCTGCGCTGTAAGACCGTGGTGACTCCAACTCTGCCCGTGGTTTTGCCCGACCTGGCGCCGAAGTTCATGACATTGCCGACACCTGCTTTTGCGTCTCTTATGGTTGCGTTGAGCCGACCTGGGTCGTGTTTGGGGAGCGTGCTCGGAAAGAAGGGTTTACCGTTGACATCTCTGCGCTTGAAGTTGTCCCAGGATCGTCCGTTGCCACGTAGTTACGCATCGCATCGGTGGCTCGTGGCTGTAATGGTCAGGTTTGTGAGCAGCTCTGACTCTTGGAGATTCAACTTACATTGTTCACCATGGATTGCGAATCCAGGCCCGGGCGTATTCTCGATAAACTCCAGTCCATCACACAGGATACATTGTTATCGACAAAGACTTGACGTGTACCGGACGCAGCCCAGAGCCCACCGACGACGAACAAGTCGGGATCTTCGCCTTGCAGCGCCTCAAGCCTGTCAAGGATGTTGGAGAGTATTGGGATATCGCATTCGGCATTAGCCAGCTCAACCTGCTGCCAATCGGGGAGCGGCGCTCCAGCACGCAGCTTGTCTCTCGTCGCTTGAGCGACCTTGCGCTCATCCTTCATGTCTTGGACATCCCTGTCGACTCTTCCAGGAGGTGGGCAAGCTAGAGGAACTAAATATAAGTTAGGGTTCGATTGGTCCGTGTCTGCTGGTGTAATTCTTCTCTGAAGAAAGAGCAACTCCTGTGCATCAATGTCTTGTCCAACGATGGGTGGCATTTCCCTCTGGAGTCTATAGTCCTTGAGCATGGCTTTTTCAACCATATTCCAATTCGACAGAATCATTTTCTCCCACTGGCCGCCAGGTATGTGCCGAAACTCGACGAAGCCTCCTATACTTCCAAAGCTCCCGACAGTCTCAGTGAGGCCTCTGATCATGGTAGGGCCAAAAGCGCGGCCGATCGGGGACGCTTTATGATGGTCGCGCCAGCCAAGGAAGCGTTCGCCAGTATGCCAGCCGTTGCGACGCATTGCTGCGATTGTCTCATTCTCCTCCCAGGGGCAGTGGTCTGGCAAGGTTTCAGATCCAGTCTCATCTCCAGGTGCGATTGAGTATTCCACTGAGCCCTTCTTGATACTGTGCGGACGCCAGCAAGACCAGTGTCGGCAATCAATGCCTCAAGCTGCGTACGCTGAACGTCCCAATCAACGTCTGCATGTCTGTCGACGATAACGACAATCGCAGGATCACGAGTGACGGCGGGTTGATTGGGGTATTGTAGTTGTTGTAGCGGACCATATCGAGCAGGAAAACAGAGAAGCCAAGGAAGGCCAGCATTACCAGGAAGTACTCGCGCTACGATTTGGTCACTAAGCCTGTCTCAGGCCTGCGCAAGAGCATGACTATCTTCAATCGAAGACGCAATATTGTATACCAAAACTGCGCTAGTAGCGATATCGATACTGACTTTCCGATGTCCTGCATCTGTTGCAGCACTGTCAATAGCTTGATGTAGCTGGTACCAGTTCTGGATGTCTATGGGAAGCGTTACAGTTGTTACACAGATCGTGTTCTTGTCTCGTCTGGGAGGGATGGGGTCCCATCTCCAGAAACATTTCCGCAACTTTACTTCAGCTCCATCGCCAATATCAGTCGCCAAAGACACGATGTTCTTGATTGTCTGTTCGAGACCCTTTTCTCAGCTCACTTGCAAAGGATCATTGGGTATCAGCTCATACTCGAACAAGGGCAGCTGAGCCATATTCGTTGGAGCCAGGCGACCAATTGGCTCACCAAGGATGTCCATCTTGACCTCGGACAAGTGCGCCATGTTTACAGTGTGAAGAGTGCCGACAGAATCGAAAGTAATTTAAGATCGATGAGATGTCGGCTTATCCCTAAGGAAGACCTCTAAGATGCCACTAGGTTGCTAGAGGTCTTGACTACAGAAGTACTAGTGTGAAGAGAGCCGATAAAGCTTAGGCGTAACACTAATGTCGACCGAAATGTTACAATCTTATTGACAGGCCTCTAGGATGTTGCTTTATGAAAAAGCACAATAGACTGTGTGAGAACTGTCGACTAGATTTGAAGCAGCTAGTGAAGGTTCGCCAGGTATCCAGATCCTAAGACTAGAGTTTCAAAAAAAGTTGATTTTCTGAAACTCTGGCAACAACCATGCTCAATGCCTCCGATGACCACGCGATGATGGCGATCGATAATCCGTTGATGACATTCGTACAGAAATTGTTCACGAGGTGTCCCAGGCTGACATCTTAGAGTTCTGTAGTGCAAAGCCAATTTACACATCTTTCTTTGAAGTCGAAGGATACCGTACCTCCGACAGTGAGCTACCCGTCGAGCTCGATCTCCTGTCAAGTCCTTTAGTTCTTTATTATACTATCCGCTTCCTTCAAAAAGTTTGTACTATATGATTCGTTGAAGCATTCCTCGAAAGTCGTATGGTTGCTAATATAGCAACCTATAATATTAGTTAGTTCTTGAACAACTTTTCTGCTATTAAATGAAACTCGGAATGAAATCGGGCGCTACACCCTACTTCATATATCTCTGATTGAAATCGAGCCTGAACGAGCCACTAAAGCCTAGCCGCGACTAGCCGTCGATCGACCGGAATAGTATAATCAGGTTCCCCTTACTTTCTTGGCGAGAGCTCTTTTGATATCTCTTAGTAGTAGAGCCTCCTTATCCTTGAAATTATACTAGGTTTTATTTCTCTTATTCCAGCTCTTCTAGCTATCCCCATCTTGTGTACGACGCTGCTGAATTACTTCCCTATTCTCATCAACACGATATCGCATGTGCTGTGAAGGCGATAAGTCCAAGCATCTTCTCCACCAGATGGTATAGAAATCACTCCACGTGCAGAGCTATCGACGAGAATCTTGTATATCGTGTTCTGCTCTTCAATTTCAGAACGTGGCATGAAGCATATCATAACTATTAATATTGTCAACGACGACACTAGGAGTGTGGATGGTGCTTTGGGGATCAATAGTGTTGACTAGCATATATATTTTGATCAAGCACGTTTGGAAACGAATATTCTCTCATGTTTTCGTTTTGCTACAGTGTGAGGAGTACCAAAGGTAGACTGCTATAGTCAAGTTTCACACCAAGTATAAGACAGTTCTCCAAGACAGAATTTCGAGATAGAGGACTTTAAAACGAAGAGAGGTCAAATCTTCTATGTATGAAGAGCACTGGAGCTTAACACGACTCAGTTTCGGTCGAAAGTGTTCCTGGTTACCAATGTGGCTCATCGAAAGGCGGTGCTGCTGCGTAGGGTCGAGCAAAATGTGCCTAGATGATCCAGGACCAGCATTGTTGTACAATTGTTCGTCGAGATGGTAGTTGACGATATCTAATGGAGCTATCCAGTTAGAAGTACGTTGCCGTTTCACTTAGTGTTCTGTGGCTGTGTAGCTAAAGTGAGGCTTATATGCAGGTCGACGCGTGACCTGTGGAAGTGAAGGTCGTACACGGGCATCTCGCATGAGATCTGGTTGATCACGAGGAAGTGACTGGTCGTTCACTTTAGCTAACGTCGTTGGCTTCGTGAGTTTCTCTAGAATCAAGGTTCAGTACGAAGCAGCAGGTAGAAGTGAAGAGCTTAAGATAGAGCTAAGATTGTCGTAGTAGCATAACGATAGCTGGAATGAAGAGTGCAGACGATTGTACGGATGAAGGTTGATGTGCTGATAGTGTACTGACCACTATTCAGACGTCGTCTAGTCGCTGGTATGAATTGCCGTTTCATTCCAGCGACCCCATCGACTCGCACCACAATGGCATATCAATTCGTGAACTTACACTATCTGCCACCACATCACTGTATCGCTGTCCGCGACCAGCTTCCACCTCGATCATTTCGGCCTTCATGATCGATTAGGACGAAACGAAAGGGATGTGGACGTGTAGTATTGGACTGTTGTCAGTAAGCGGAATCGTTACTGTGGGTGAGCAGACGGGACTGAGTATACTCAAATGCACTGGAGTGTCGCCGAGGCGGGAAGGTGAAAGGTTGTATGGTACTGCAAACAGGTTAGCGGTCCACGACCTCAGCAAGCGGTTCGATATCTCTTCAGGGGCTGATGATCCTCGACTATAGCATTCGTCAACTATTACGCGTATTTGTCAATATACGAGACGTCAAGTACGAGGATTGGTCATGGTTGATGGAGACACGATTGAGTGTTTTGAATGTGTTTAATGTGTCTGGATGGAGGTGTCTGGGTCGAGGTGTGGTACTTAGTCATGAACTGTGGCCTGTGTCACCATCACTCGGGCAAGTGCTTTACTTTTGGTGGTAAAGATGTCTTGTTAATAAGACGGAGAGGTTGGTTGTGGTACGATGATGTTCGCAGTAAACTAGATTTCTTACTGAGAGGACGGAGAAGTTGGGTGTGGTAAGATCATGTTAGTAGTAAAGCACGCGTTCTGTCGATTAGATAGATAGCTCGACTGTGGTAAGATGATGTGAAGAGTCGGCAGGGCAAGAGCAGCCAGACTAATGCCAATAGGTAGAAGGTTTCAAGTGTCATTCATTTCTCTCTACATAACCTGCACTGTCCATTTCGTGACAGGCTAATGCGCGAGATAGTTTCTTCCTCTGCTTCCGCAACATTGTACAAATCGATGTCACAACGCCCTGTGTATGCCATCATTTTTTTGTCAATCCCATCACATGATGTGAGCATTTTGTGAACACACATGATCCCCATCCATTGACACCTTCATCTTCATAACCAGTAGATCCAATCATCTAGAACTTGGCGAAGTTCTTCACGTTCTTGGAAGACGAAGGAAGAACACCTAGATCCCGTTCGTCAGCACATACTATTCCATCTTTCATTTACCATTGTTCCAGTTGCAACATACGGAGAACATTGAATCTGACAGTCTTGCTCAAAGGCCTGCATTGGCCAACAGTGACACGGTCACCCTCTTCAACACGGAATGCAGGGCTAACGTGCGCAGCGAGGTTCTTGTGCCTCTTCTCGTATCTGGCGTACTTGGGGACGAAGTGGAGGTATTCGCGGCGGATGACTAGGGTGCGGTGCATCTTGGTGGAGACGACGGTGCCGGTGAGGATACGGCCACGGATGGAGATTTCGCCAGTGAAGGGGCACTTCTTGTCTGTAGAATAGGGAAAGAGCTATGTTAGCTGGTGTGCTTTTTCAAGATTGATGGCGGCAATGCGTTGGTTTTGTGCTCAGTTTGTGGGTGAAGAAGTGTGGTGTGTAGTGTTTATCCGTTTCCTGCTCTTCCTCAATGATGTCGATTAAATCTCGTGCTCGTCTTCGTCTTCTTCTATTTTCTTTTGTCGCTCGTTCTGCAACTTCCGATGCATTCCAACTGAAAATGTCTGATTGCGCATACCAATGAAGTTGCCATCAATAGCAGTCTTTGGCGTCCTGAATCCGAGACCAACATCCTTGTACCATCTGCGCTCGCCCTTTCCGGTCCTTCGGTTCTTGCCACGCTCAGTGTTGGGCTTCTTGCTGTTAAGGAAGACGTGGGGCTGCTTCTGGAAAGCGCGCTCGCTTTGGACTGCTAGTTCGGTGGCCATGGTTGTGGTTGTGTGGTCGTCGAGATTGAGAGAATGTTCACGCTGGTCAGAGGTGTGTGAGAATTTGGAGAGTTGTGTGGATCCACATAACCACGAGTCACGTTTTTTTCAGGGTCACGAGTCCTTCTGGAACAGCAACAACCAAGAACAGCAATAACAAGAACAGCAATATCAAGAACAGATATACCTATGACTTTACATACTGAGATCAATGCGTTAGCTAATGTATTAATGTGATACTACTGTTCATGGACACTCTCCACATCATGCTCGCCCAATGCTATCGAATAACCACAATCGCTAAGTACTAGCACCATCACGTTGGCTGGTATAATCAGGGAACTATTATCATTTATCGTTACTCATTATAGAAATACGAAAGTAACTTATCACACAAAGCTCAGCTTCTGCATTGCTCCCTCTCTCAAGTCAGCAATCAGTGAACGCATACCCAACACCAAGAGAGATACTCCTCAAACAGTCATCATTACAGCATCATCTCCATCCATACCAACACCACTATCTCTCTTCCTAGCTTTCACAAACTCCTCACACTGCTTCACTCCTTCGCCAAACATATTCGAAAGCACATCAATCTGCTGTTTGTGCATCTGACTAGCTTCTTCCATCTCTTGCCTCAGTCGAGAGTTCTCCTCCTCTCCTAGCTGTTGCGCAACCAGTGCATTCTCCAGCAATTGCATAACACACTTGCACTCGTTGACTTGTGCTTCGACTGCGAGATGGGCTTGCTGGAGGCGCTCTTCATATCTACCTTGCTGAACCAAAGCCTCTCGTTTCAATTCTTCAATGCCAATTTGTAGCTGCATGATCTCGTCGCCATGTGTGGCCATGGCTGCGTTGCCCATCTGTTCCAGCTCTCTCATTCTGGCTTCGTAAAGCTCGATCTGTTCTTGAGCTCGGGTTAGCTTAATGGCAACATTACCAGCCTCCGCTTCAGTGCTGTGAAGCATAGCCTCAAGACCAGTACATTCGGTTCGATATGTGTTGAGAGCATGCTGTAGACGTTGAATACTGACGGCACTTTCGCGCTGCTCCTTCTCCATTGCAGTTAGTTCATTGGCCGCGGTGATGAGGTCCTTATCTTTCGAGTTGAGCTGGTCAGTCAAGTCATCGATGATGCATTTGTATCTCTCGGCCTTTTGAATCTCATCGGTGCGCTTCTCATGTGCTTTGGCAAGCTCAGCTTCCGATTTCTCCTGGCGAGCAAGTGCAGCGTCGAAGTTGGCACGAATGACAGATCCGACTGCTTCTGCCGAAGCCGTCGCCCATCTGCTTTCGTCGAGGTCGCCGACAAGGTTCTTGATGTGATCGATGAGGGTGAGAAGGAGTTCTTTGCCAGCACTCAAACCTAAGGTTGTTTCGCCAGGATAGATTTGCTCCAGCTCGAGACGGGCATCACGAAGCAGTTTATCGATTGAGCTGATGATGGTCAGCGGACCGTCGTCTGCACTGAATCCAAGACCGAGGAGTTGGGTGTGAATCTTCCTTAATGTGCCCTTCAACTCTGTGTTCGTGTCCGTGAGTGTATCAACTGTGTTCTGCAAGAGTGCCACTGTTTCAGCGTGAACTCTGTCAGGAAGAGAAACTTGCCAAGCAGCGTCGACAGTGATTGACTGGCTAGCAATGTCATTGACGTTGAAAGTAAGGTCGTCGAAGTTGACTCTAGCATTATCCTGTTCACAAGACTGAAGGTGACCAGATGACGGTAAGTCCATAATGAAGTCCTCAGCCCAGTCGTCATCGTCGTCGATCCAGCTGCTCAACCCACCATCCATATCCATATCCGAGGACGGCAACGCACCAGCTGTGTGAGACACCTCCCTTTGGTCACGCTCAGCAAGAAGACGCGTAACCTCCTGTTGCAGTCTCTGGCAGGTCTCATCGTCCTCTTGTCCAAGCTGAATGTGATTTTGACGTTCAAGCTCCAGCTCAAGCTCAAGCTGACTGATCCTCTGCTCTTTCTCAATCTTCTCCTGTCGAAGACGCTCCGCTGCATGAATGGCTTTATCAGCTGCTCTCTGCTCGTCATGAAGATCATTCTGTTCTTCACTGAGGTGACTGCGACTCAGACGGCGTTTTAGACGGTTGTCAAGAGTCTGTCTGAGTGGAGTGAATTGAACCACTTCGATGGGTGTAGTCGGTGGTGATAACATCTGGGAAAGACGCGATTCACGTCGTCTAGTAGATCTGGGAGTATTGATCACTCGAGGTGTAAGTGTCGCTCGACGAATGGCAGGTGTCAACCCAGTATCAATCGTTAGTCGGCCAGGCTCACTAAAGCGAACTCTTTTGGAGCGACGAGGAGTGGTAGGGGATGTTGGGGGTGAAGCATCATCTTGTGGGTGGAGAAACGCCGGAGCACTCTCGCGACGACGCTTGCGAATTGTCACAGTATCTGGTAGTGGAGGGGGAGTAGGGCTGGTAGTAGGAGGAGAAACAGGGCCAATGGCTGTGCCAGCTCTGGTGCGCATCTTGGCAGTGGTAGGGAAGCTGAAGACAAACAGAGGTGCAGATGGATGAATTTCACAAGTGGTCTTTCAGCGAGAGAGGATATATGTATTGCCATTGTTTGTTTACATACACTTTGTGAAACATGACGAGCGAGCAAGCAAGACAGAGCAGACGAAGCAACTGCCGATCCCAGAGCGGTTAGAGCACAACAATGGAGCAGTAATGGCAACGAGGTTACACAATACCTTGATGACTTGCATCGTGCAGGTGGCAACGAGGTGGCACAAGATCTTAATAAGGACTGGAGGTGTCTCTTTCTCTTGCTGCTGTTGTTGCTGCCTCGCTAAGAGATGAAGCGAAAGATACAGTACAGAATTTACAGCCTCGGTTTATTTTTTGATGATTACCCACCTGCTTTGCGATGTCGGCGTCGTGGCAAGTCTTGTCTTTCAGCTTTTGGGCTTCCTTCCTTGGCTCTTCGCCTTTTCCTGCCAAATACAGAAGAGCAATCAAGGTCAAGCTTTGAGTCCAGCACACTAAGTGCTCGGGTAGATGCAGAACGATGCAGTGAGGCTCTTGTTGTGATTAGTTATTGCACGAGAAAGGAAGGTACGGCTGCTTTGTATCATATCTGGTCTTGCCGCGTGGGCAGTGACATCCTCGCAGAGGATTCCGGTACAGAGTTTGGTTGCTGATGCTCGTCATGATAAGACGGCATGCGGGCAAGCGAAGTCGGCGGATGCTTGTTGATGCTTTTTCTCATACCTTGCTGGCGTCTGCTGGTTGATAGTCGCGATCATCATCTTACCACAGATATCATCTGACAATCACGAAACACAAGCTTTGGACCGACAAACAGTGCTGTCCTATCTTCTCTTTATATCAGCTTCGGGTCTCACGAGAATCTGCAGGCCTGTGGTGGTCTCGATGCTCTTATCGTCCCGCCATGCAAGCCCAGCGCCAGTCTAGCAGAAACAGCTCTGAAGAGGGGTCTAGCCCAGCAACACCTACGTCCTCCACTTCCAACCAAACGCCTGCGACAACCTCGACCTCATCATTGCCAGAAAGATCATACACTACAGCTCCCGGGTCGCCAACATTCCGTGAGACAACATTAACAAGTTTGCCGATAGAGCTTCTCGATCAGATCCTCTCTTACCTATCCCCGCTCGACTTTGTCAACGTTTCAGAGACATGCCATCGTTTACGCAGACAAGCTCTGGACGACACGTTCTGGCAAAGATTCGTACAACGAAATGTAGCTACAAAGCTCAAGACCTCTGGGATTGACCCATCCTTCCACAAGCTCTACACTCGCCATCACGGTCGGTGGTTTCTCCCTTTACATCGCATCTGGTATTCTGATCAATATCCGTATGGAAAACTATTATACGCACGTTATGATCCATACCGCAGCTGTATTGAGGCATATCAGGTAGTTGCCGAACGTGGCCGTCTGAATAGCTCGTCGGTAGACTTTGCGGGACGACAAGTAGAATATCATCCTTTCCACCCATACGTTCATCTGGACCTGAACAGCGCTTCCATCCATCTCTCTGGCGATACAAATGAACAACCACCCGACTTCAATGACGAGATACGCATGCCGCCAACACT